>Ga0213866_10000336_pt1 | contig 39081 bp, 44 predicted proteins | sample PICome_11_FD_160079 | JGI IMG/M metagenome (GOLD analysis project Ga0213866, IMG submission 160079) | Coastal seawater microbial communities near Pivers Island, North Carolina, United States - PICO284 | ecosystem: Environmental > Aquatic > Marine > Coastal | place: USA: North Carolina... | reverse complement strand
TGCGGCTCCGTTCGTTGTGAGTTTGTAGGCATCCGCCTGAGCGATAACTTTCTCAAAGCGTGCCCGGTTAAAGCCACCGGAGAGAGTGATGGCGATTTCGTCCGCCTTGCCGGTTCCAAAAAGAGTGGCGTCGGTCAGATCTTCGAGGAGGTCGAAGCCAAAGAGGGCTTTGATGTTGGCGATTTTATCAGCTTCGTCTTGGCGGATTTGATTGAGAATGAACGCACCAGCATTTGTTTGACGGAGTCCGGTCAGGTCTCCGTGCAGATACCACTGGGCTTCGATTGGGATGTTTTGGGGCTGGAACGCTCCCGCGACGGCCAGTGGGGCGGCGAGGAGAGACAGGAGAATCAGTTTTTTCATGCTAGGCTTATGAGCCTGGGACAAAATTGGTTACATCCGGAGGTGAGTTTTCTGAGGGGCGGCGGCTGACTTTTCCATCTTTCATGAGTCCCGCGCGGTGGAGGCGGGCAATGGCGGCTTCCTCGATCGGGCTTTCAGGTCCAATGGATAGTTTGATCAGACCAAGGAGGCCGCGGGTGACGGGTCGCATGATCCTGAGGGGCGGGTGGCCCAGGCCGATCATGTCCTGGTAGTTGCGGGGAAGCGAGGCGAGAGCAGCTTTGAAGAGGAGGCGGTAGGCGGGAAGGGAGGTCTTCGGGAGTGGTGGGTTTTTGATCCAGCGAATGACTTCGCGGGTGGTGTCGTTGACGATGAGTTCGGGCTGGTAGCGTTTGAGCTCCTCGAGTAGTTCGGCCTCGGACATGGGGACTTCGGTGAGACCAAGGGGAAGAACGGATTTGGACCAAAGTCTGATGTAGGCATCGGCTCCTCCGGGGAGCGGTCGGGTTGAGTAAATTTGATGGCAGCGGAGGAAGGATTCCATGAAGGCGATGTGAACCCAGCGAAGCAGATCGGGATCAGCGGCACGGTAGTCTTTGCTTTCGCCAGAGGAGGTTCTGTAGGTCCCCTTGACCCGTTTGTGCATTTGGTTGACGCGATCGGCTTCGGTCGAGACGGAAGTGGTCGAGGCAAAAGTGGTGACGGTGAGCCATCGAATCGTGCCCGAGAGCCGGCCAAGGGGATCGGCCTTGTAGCGGGAGTGGTTGGCAACGCCCGTGAGGCTTCCGGGATGGAGAGCCTGCATGAGGAGAGCGCGAATTCCGCCAACGAGAGTGGCAAGATCGGCGTGTGCGACCCAGGGAGCTTCGTCGGGCAGGTAGAGGCCGGGGGTGTCGCTGGCTTCGACATCCTTGAGCCACGGTGGGATGCCATCAGGGTCTCCGGAAAGAAGAATTCTGAAGCGCTTTGAGAGGTAGCTTTGGATGGCGTTATTTGGCAACGAGGGAGGAGGCTTTGGTCAATATTGAAATACTCGTGAATTGAAGATCGGCAAGTGAAGAGACTCTGCTCACCTGTTTTAACTCATGTCGATTAAGGTGGATGTTTTTGAATTGCCGGTTGCTGGCCTAGCCCGGTGTGATCAAGTCCCAGTGAGCCAAGTCTTACGACAGCGATCTTTTGAGCGAGCACGGTTGGGAAATTGCCAAGAATGCGCCGGCTTTCCCGGGGAGAAATCATTTGGGTGAGACGCGGTATTACTGAATCATGCATCCGTTAGTCTGAGACGGGACAGGAGTATCCCGCGGCCGACTCGATTCTCGATTCCAAAATCCAACCATTTTTATCATGGCCATGCGCTTCAAAATGAGGTTTACGTCACAGAAGAACACATCAAATTATGATGAAATTGAAAAACTTATTTCCATTCGCCGTTGCCCTTGCCCTGCCTCTTTCCTTGGTCTCCTGTGGGGACGAGTCAAAAAAAGAAGAGCAGGGAAGCTCCAAAGAAGAGCAGGGAGGCTCCGGTCCAGAAGCCTCCGCTCCAAAAGATCACACCCAAATCGGTAACGAAGTGGGTGCCATCATGGACAGCTTGATAGAGGGAATGTCCTCGATCAGCGATAAAAAGTCAGCCGAAGAATTTGTGGCTGGCCTTGAAGAGCAGAAGGCCTCTCTTTCAGCTCTTTTGAAGGCTGCCAAGGAGCTTGATCCTCCCACCACTGAAGAAAAAGCCGCCGTTCAAGCTCTCAAGGATGCCTCCGACAAAAAAGGAGAAGTGATGCTGGGCAATTTGATGAAAATGATGGTCGAGAGCGCTGATGCCGATGCAATTGGTGAAGTCATGGGGAAGATTAATGCTGACCAGGAGATGAAAGAGATTACCGAAGATATTGAGGCTCTTTATGAACTCAAGGATACCGGGGAGGAGCCCCCCTCGGAAGAGTAGTCTGCATTTCCTGATATTTGACAAACCTTTGAGCGCCCGGCTGGATTATCCAGCTGGGCGCTTTCTTTCGACCGCTAGTCCGCCTTTGGCATAGCCAGGCATTGTCTGAAGAAACCCCGTGAATCAAAATGACCATGGGAGATCGAGAGTCCAGACTTTCGCGGTTATTTCCAGATTTGAGGGGCTTTTCGCCAAGTAGTTAAGATTGATTGACTAGTGAAAGATGGAATCGGTTGGCTGGAATTCCTTTGTAATCCAACAAATGGCTTTCTTGGAGGTGTCTATTCCGACTTTTTGGGACTTTTTTTGACAAATATTTCAGAAACGCCTTGCCAGATGCCTTTTTGTTCCTAGAGTCGCGGCCCCCAAATCGGGCCTGACATTACGGATTCCTTGAGAATACAACGTTTCAGGCCCCATATCAGGTAATTAACTATCGGGTGCTCACCGGAAAAATGGCTCTTGCGAGGAATCTCGCTGGGTCTCTCGGTGAACCTTTCCGGTTGAGAACCAGCAAAAGCAAAGATTTCAATATTTCTCAATTCTACAAACCCGCTTAACCGCCATCCCAAAACGATCGCATTATGCCCACCATCAACCAACTCGTCCGAAAAGGTCGTAAAAAAGCAGTCACCAAGTCGAAGTCACCGGCTCTGAACAACTGCCCACAGCGCCGCGGCGTTTGTCTCCAAGTTTACACCCGCACGCCCAAAAAGCCGAACTCCGCGCTTCGTAAGGTCGCCAAGGTTCGCCTCACCAATGGATATGAAGTCATCGCTTACATCGGAGGTGAGGGCCACAACCTCCAAGAGCACTCCATCGTTCTGATCCGCGGTGGTCGGGTGAAGGATTTGCCGGGTGTGCGTTACCACATCGTTCGTGGATCGCTCGATACCCTCGGGGTCGATGGTCGTAAGCAGGGTCGCTCCAAGTATGGTGCCAAGAAGCCCAAAGAATAAGTTAATTCCATTTTAATCTCTGACCAACCAATTCCATGGCACGCAGAAAAAGAGTCTATCCAGCTAAAGTTTATAAAGATCCCAAGTTTGACAGCCAGGTTGTCGGTCGCTTGATCTCCAAGGTGATGAAAGACGGCAAGCGCTCCCTCGCTGAGCGTATCGTTTATGCCGCCATCGACCGCGCCAACGAGGGCACTGACACCATCGACCCGCTCGAGATTGTCAACCGCGCCATTGAAAACGCTAAGCCCCGCGTTGAGGTGAAGTCACGCCGCGTCGGCGGTGCTACCTATCAGGTTCCTTTGGAGGTGGATGCCAGCCGCTCCGAGTCTCTAGGCATGCGCTGGATCATCAACTTTGCCCGTGCCAAGAAGGGCACTCCCATGCACGTCGCTCTCGCCAACGAGATCAAAGATGCTGCCAATAACACCGGTAACTCCGTCCGTAAGCGCGACGATGTTCACAAGATGGCCCAGGCAAACCGTGCCTTCGCCCACTTCCGTTTCTAAGTCCCTTGTTCCCAGGAAAGAATCTCTTTTCCGCTAACCCAGTCAAATCGATGAGCAAAGTCGCACAAGCCCCAACCCGTCCCGTTCCTCTTGAGAGGACACGGAACATTGGGATTGCTGCGCACATCGATGCGGGAAAGACCACGCTCACCGAGAGGATTCTCTTTTACACCGGAATGATCCACAGGATCGGCGAGGTGCACGATGGTGCCACCACCACCGATCATATGGAGCAAGAGCGTGAGCGTGGAATCACCATTACTTCAGCTGCCGTCACTTGCCAGTGGATGCAGCAAAAGGAGGAGGGGATTTCGAAACTTTTCACCGGTGACAACCAGCGTATCAACATTATTGATACTCCGGGCCACGTTGATTTTACTGCTGAAGTCGAAAGATCTCTGCGTGTTTTGGACGGGGCGATTGTTGTCTTCTGTGGTGTCGCCGGAGTGCAGCCGCAGTCTGAAACGGTCTGGCGCCAGGCAACTACCTACAGCGTTCCACGTATCGTGTTCGTTAACAAGATGGACCGCGTAGGTGCTGATTTCGACGCGACGGTCAAGGAGGTTCAAGAGAAGCTGGGTGCACGCACCGTCCGCATCTTGATCCCGATCGGTTCCGAGGAAAAGCTACGAGGCCAAATCGATGTTCTCAACAAGAAGGCTGTCCTCTACAAAGACGATGACATTCTCGGTTCGACCTATGACATCGCCGATCTTGATTCCGATCAACTGGCCCTTGCTGAAGAAGCCTACTCCGAGCTTCTCGAGGCTGTCGCTGATGTCGACGAGGAGATCGGCGAGAAGTATCTCATGGAGGAAGAGATCACCGTTCTGGATCTGAAAGCAGCCCTTCGTCGTGCGACCATCGCCAACCAGTTGGTCCCAATTGCCGGCGGATCCGCTTTCAAGAACAAGGGGGTTCAATATCTTCTCGACGCCGTGGTTGATTATCTTCCGAGTCCTCTGGAAATTCCGGCTGCTGAAGGTCTCGATCCCAAGAACGAAAGCAAAATCGTCAAAGTTGAAACGACTGACGAAGCCAATTTCTGTGCTCTCGCCTTTAAGTTGTGGGCTGACAAGTATTTCGGCAAGCTCATTTTCTTTCGTGTATACAGCGGAACTGTCTCGAAGGGAGATATGGTCTATAATCCACGCACTCAGTCCAAAGAGCGGGTGGGTCGTTTGATTCAGGTTCAGGCCGACAAGCATGAAGAAATTGAAACCTGCTTTGCCGGGGACATCGCTGCCCTCGTCGGTCTCAAAAATGTTCAAACCGGCGATACTCTCTCCCACCAGCTGGCCAGTGTGCTCTTGGAGCCACCAACGTTCCCGGAGCCGGTCATCTCGATGGCTGTGGAACCCCGCACCAAGGCTGATTCCGACAAGATGGCTGTTGGACTTGATCGTCTATCTGACGAGGACCCGACTTTTGTAGTCAAGACCGACGAAGAAACCGGACAAACGATCATCGCCGGAATGGGCGAACTTCATCTGGAAGTCATCATTGACCGTCTTAAGCGCGAGTTCGGAGTTCAAGCCAACGTTGGTAAACCACAGATCGCCTATCGTGAAACAGTCTCCACGACTGCCGAGGGTGATGGCAAATTCATCCGCGATGGCGCCCTCGGAGGCAAGGCCGCCTACGGTCATGTCATTCTCAGTCTCTCGCCTAACAAGCAAGGGGAAGGGGTGACCACTGAGGACAAGGCTTCCGCAAGTGATTTTCCGAAGGAATACATTCCAGCTGTCATGAAGGGCATCGAAGAAGCCCTCACCAATGGCTTAGTGGCTGGATTCCCCGTTGTCGATGTGAATGCCAGTGTCACCGGCGGCTCTTTCCACGAGGTCGATTCCAACGACAACGCCTTCAAGATCGCGGCCATTTTCGCGATTAAAGAAGCTCTCAAAGCAGCATCTCCCGTTCTTCTTGAGCCCATCATGGATGTCGCAATCGCGACTCCCGATGAATTTCAGGGAGATATCATGGGTGACCTCAACCGCCGTCGCGGTCAGATCCAAGAGATCGAGACCAAAGGCACCGTCGCCAATGTTTCCGCAACCGTCCCGCTCTCCGAAATGTTCGGATATTCCACGGACGTCCGCACCCTTTCATCAGGTCGTGCTTCCTATTCGATGGAGCCAAAATGCTTCGAGGAAGTGCCACGCAACGTAGTCGATAAACTCGTCGCCGAACGCGGTGGCGGCTATTAGGCCTGCTCTCAAATCACAATCATCCCACCAGATAACTTTCCATCATGAATCAGAAAATCCGCATCCGCCTTCGCGCATTTGACCATCGGGCCATTGACCGCTCCACTGTCGAGATTGTCGAGACTGCCAAGCGCACTGGAGCCAAAGTCGCCGGCCCCGTCCCTCTGCCAACACGGATCGAAAAATTCTCCGTCAACAGCTCGGTTCACGTGAATAAAAAGTCCGCCGACCAGTTTGAGGTCCGCACACACAAGCGTCTCCTCGACATCGTTGATCCTACCGCACGCACCGTGGACGAGCTCAAGAAGCTCAATCTCCCCGCTGGTGTTGATATTCAGATCCACATCTAATCCTTCCCTTTTAACTTAAACTTTCCAAACGGAACCCAGACCCATGTCACTCGGAATCCTCGGTAAAAAAGTCGGTATGACCCGCGTCTTTGACGCAGAGGCAGGCTGCATGATCCCCGTCACTGTCGTCGACGTGAACGGAAACGAATTTCTTCAGGTAAAGACTACGGAGACTGACGGCTACTCAGCCATTCAGGTCGCCTTTGACGACCAGAAGGAGCGCCGTGTCAATCTCCCTGAGCGGACTCACCAGGCCAAGCAAGGTGCCACCGGTGCCAAAAAGCTGATCAAAGAATTCCGCTTTGACAGCGATGCCGATCTTCCTAACAAGGAGGACGGGCATCCAGGTGCCGCTCTTTTCGAAGACGGCCAGTGGGTCGACGTTATCGGCACAACCAAAGGTAAAGGCTTTCAGGGTAACGTTAAGCGTCACGGCCACAATGGTCAGCCCGACGGTCACGGTCATATGATGCACCGCAGAACTGGTGCCATTGGTGCAGGCTCGACACCCGCCCGCGTCTGGAAAAACCAGAAGATGCCCGGACACGATGGCACCGTCCGTCGCACCACGCAGAATCTCAAAATTGTCCAAGTCCGTCAGGAAGACGGAGTCCTCCTCATCTCCGGTTCGGTTCCGGGCCACAACGGTGCCTACGTCACTGTTCGCCCGGCTCTCAAAAAATCCGCAGCCAAGTAAACCCCAGTTTTAGAAAGAACCTGATCCATGTCAGCATTCACAATTCAAGACGCCGAAAAAGCCAACATCCAGCTTATCGATGATGGCTCAAAAGGCGGGCAGGCCGTGCACGATCTCGTCGTCGCATACCAAGCCAACCGCCGATCCGGAACCGCCCAGTGTAAAACCCGTGGAGAAGTCCGCGGAACCGGTAAGAAGATGTATCGCCAGAAGGGCACCGGTGGCGCACGCCACGGTGACCGCAAAGCTCCGATCTTCGTCGGTGGTGGTGTTGCCTTCGGTCCCCGGAACCGTTCCTACGCAAAGATCGTTTCCAAGAAAGTCCGCACTCTCGCCCTGCGCCGTGTTCTCGGAGAAAAGATCAACGAAGGAGTCGTTCACAGCGCGAGTTCCTTCGAGGTTGCTTCCGGTAAGACCAGAGACATCGTCAAGGCGATCCGTGAAATTACCGACGCTGCTCGTGTGATCATCATTGGTAAATCTTTCACCGAAGAGACCTATCGTGCCGAGCGCAATCTCACGTGGGGCCTCCTCCAAACCGCCGAGAACGTCAACGTGGAAGAGCTTCTCTTCTGGGGCGATGTCATCATTGTCGATGACGCTCTCGAAACCCTCGCTTCGCGCACCGCCTAATCCACTCAGCAAGCCATGAGAGATATTTACAGTATTATTGATACCGTCCGCATGTCTGAGAAGGCAGCTCTTCTTCAGGAAAACGAGAACACCTACACTTTCAAGGTTGATCGTCGTGCCAACAAGATTGAGATCAAAAACGCCGTTGAGAAGTTCTTCAAAGTGAAGGTTCTCGATGTTCGCACCGCCAACTACGCAGGTAAAGCTAAGCGCCGTCGCCGTGCTGATGCCGGACGCACCTCCGCCTGGAAGAAAGCCATCGTCCGACTCAAGGACGGTGATTCCCTCGACCTCCTCTAAAATTCATTTTTCGTAACCTCACTCAGAAAGGATTATTCCAATGCCTCTGAAAAGTTTTAAGCCCGTCACTCCCGCGAACCGCTACAAGCAGCTCCCGACCTTCGACGAAATTACCAAGTCCAAGCCTGAAAAAAGCCTCCTCGAAGTTAAGAAACGCTCCGGTGGTCGTAACAATCAGGGCCGCATCACCATGCGCCACATCGGCGGTGGTCATAAAAAGAAATATCGTCTCATAGACTTCAAGCGGACCAAGCGCGACGAGGTCGCAACCGTGATTGGGATCGAATACGATCCGAACCGGACTTGTCGCATCGCTCTTCTTGAGTACCGGGACGGAACCAAATCTTACATTCTTGCTCCATCCGGCCTTACCGATGGCCACAAAGTGGAAGCCGGTGAAAACGTCGAGCCCAAGGTTGGTAACGCCATGCCTTTGAAAAATGTTCCTCTTGGGACCGCGATCCACAATATCGAGATACGACCCGGATCTGGTGGCAAGGTCGCCCGCGCTGCAGGACAGTACGCCGTTCTCGCTTCACGTGACGAAGGTTACGCCTTCATTAAAATGCCATCCGGTGAGCTTCGTAAATTCCACGAAGAGAGCTACGCAACGATTGGCACCGTCGGGAACCGCGATCACATGAATGAGGTCTCCGGTAAGGCTGGCCGAACCCGCTGGCAGGGCAAGCGCCCCTCCGTTCGCGGAATGTGCATGAACCCTGTCGATCACCCCAACGGTGGTGGTGAGGGTAAATCAAAGTCCGGTGGTGGTCGTCAGCACCTCAAGTCTCCCTGGGGTCACACCAAGGGGCAGAAGACACGCCGCAAGCACAAGAACTCAACCTTTATTGTCGAGGACCGCCGCAAGTCCAAGCGCAAGTAATCCAACCTGCTAGTCACTTAACAAAATTTCATTATGGCACGTTCATTGAAAAAAGGCCCGTACGTCGATCAGAAGCTTCTGCTCAAAATCGACGCCGCAGTCGAGTCGGGCAATAAAAAGCCCATCAAGACCTGGAGCCGCCGCTCCATGATAACTCCTGACTTCGTCGGTCACAACTTCGCCGTTCACAACGGAAAAACCTTCGTCCCTGTTTTCGTTTCCGAGAACATGGTGGGCCACAAGCTGGGTGAGTTTTCTCCTACCCGCATCTTTAAGGCTCACGGTGGTATCGGTAAGAAATAAACTTCCATAAGAATCCTTCCTTATGCGTTTCCCATTCACCAACTCACTTCTCACCGGGCTCCTTGCGCTAGGTGCTGCAGTGGCGGGTGCCCAGGAAACCGAGGTTCAGAAGCTCGAACGCGAAAATCGTCAGTTGAAACTTCAACTCGCGAACCTGAATAAGAGCCTGGCCGAAACTCTCGAAAGGGAGGATGGCAAAACGAGGGCCCTCAAGGAAATTCGCGAGTACCTTGCTCTTCGGGGCAAGGACCTCTTCGAAGATCGCGACACGAAATTACTCAACGCTGTTTCCGACTATCAGGTCGCCCGCGAAAACCTCATTCAGCTCGAGGATTCCGTTGTGAGCCTGCTTCCAATCATTAAAAGCTATCTCCGCACAGCGGTTGCTTCGAATCCGGAATTTCGCAAGGAATTGGAAATTAAGCTCCGCGAACTCGAGGTTGCTCTTGGCCAGCGTCAGCAGCCCAGACGCAAGGTCGAGAAGGGAACTGTCCGCGAAGCCCGCGTTGTCACCGTCGACTCCGATTCCGGACTCGTTGTGATCAATGCCGGATCTGATGCCGAAGTTGGAATTGGAATGCGATTCCGAATTGAGCGCTCCGGTACTCACATTTGCGACTCCTCCGTTGGCCTTGTCCGAGCTGACGTCAGCGGCCTCCTCCTGCTACCCCTCATCAATCTTAAAGTCCCGGTTCAACCCGGTGACCTTGCAAAAATAATCACTCAATAAATTCTCACCCGACAAACTGATGTTAGTTCGTTCGACCACAAAATACGCTCGGATTTCTCCGAAGAAAGCACGCCACGTTGTTCGCGAAATTCAGGGGCTTCCTGTCTCCGATGCCCTCGACGCGTTGACCTATACTCCCAAGAAATCCGCTCACCTCATCGGTAAGACGCTTAAAAGCGCTATCGCCAATGCTGAGAACAACCACGAGCTTTCTGCCGATGAGCTCATCGTTAAGGAAGCAGTTGTTGGGGAAGGCCCCACTCTGAAGCGTTTCAAGCCGCGTGCCCGTGGTTCTGCCGGCGCTATCCGCAAGCGTACCAGCCATATCTTCATCACCTTGACCGATGAGTTTGAGGCTCCTGAGGAGAAGCAACGGTCCGGAAAGCCCAAAAAGCGCGACATCATCAAATCTCTCTTTGGAGCGGATACAAAGCCAGCTGCCAAGAAGGAGCAAGCTCCTGCAGAAGAGGCTCCCGTCGAGGATGTCGAAGAGACCGAATCCACCGAAGAGACTGCTGAATAAGCCAAACTGAACAATTTACCTCTAAAGAATCATGGGACAAAAAGTTAATCCAATCGGTTTCCGCCTCGCCGTCAACAAAGACTGGCGCTCCAAGTGGTATGCCGAAGGCCAGGACTACACCAATAAGCTTCACGAAGATCTCAAGATCCGCAAATACATCGCCGGTCACCTTCAAGCTGCCGCCCTCGCCAAAGTTATCATCGAGCGTGCCTGGAACAGTGTTCGGGTGACTCTTCACACCTCTCGGCCGGGACTGGTTATCGGGCGTAAGGGATCTGAAATCGAGATCATGACCAACGCAATCTCCAAGATTGCCGGAGGTTCGCAGGTTAAGATTGATATCGTTGAGATCCGCAAGCCTGAACTCGATGCACAGTGTGTCTGTGAGCAGGTTTGCATTCAGCTCGAGCGCCGAATTGCTTTCCGTCGCGCCATGAAGCGTGCTGTCCAAACCGCCATGGATTTCGGAGCCAATGGGATTCGGATCCGCTGTGCCGGCCGCCTTGGTGGAGCTGATATCGCCCGTGCCGAGTGGTATCGCGAAGGCAAGGTCCCTCTTCAGACTCTTCGTGTCCCCATCGACTATGGATTTGCCGAGGCAAAGACTGTTTATGGAATCATCGGTGTGAAGTGCTGGATCAATAAGAATGAAGATTCGGACAAAGGATCCCGCCCTCCTGGTCATGATCGTCCACGTCGTGGTGGTCGCGGTGGTCCCGGAGGCGGACGTGGAGGAGATAACCGCGGAGGCGGCGGAGGTCGCCCCGACAATAATCAAGACAAGCCCGCTGAGGGCGGAAGCAAACCGGCCGCTTCCTAATAAACACCCATTTTTAACCCAAAAATTTAGGAGGATAGAATCATGCCTTTAATGCCCAAAAGAACCAAGTTCCGGAAGTCGCACCGTGGCAACCGGGGTGGTAACGCCCAGCGTGGCACCGATGTCAGCTTCGGTGACTTCGGACTTCAGGCCCTCGGTCGCGGTTGGATGACCAACCGCCAGATCGAAGCCTGCCGTATTTCCATCAACCGCTTTCTCAAGCGTAAAGGTAAGACCTGGATCCGGGTCTTTCCTCACAAATCCATCACCCGCCGTCCACCTGAAACCCGTATGGGTAAGGGTAAGGGCTCCGTCGATGCTTGGGTTGCCGTGATTCGTCCTGGCACCATGCTTTTCGAAGTCGGTGGCGTTCCTGAATCCCAAGCCCGCGAAGCCATGCGCCTCGCATCTTATAAGCTTGGATTCGAAACCCGTTTCGTCTCTCGCAACAACCACTGAGCCTGATTTCATCAAGCTTAAACCATCGAATTGACCGAAAGGAATCACGTCATGCCCAAAGTAAAATTTTCCGAAGTTTCCGAACTGAGTGTTGAAGAACTCTCAACCCGTCTTCGTGACCTTAAGGAGGAGGCTCTCAATCTCCGCCTCCAGCAGGCCACTGGACAACTCGAAAACACCGCCCGCCGCCGCATCGTCCGTCGCGAAATCGCACAGGTGATGACCGCCATTAATCAGCGTAAGTCCTCCTAAGGAACCCTGACCGAAACCAACTTTTAACCCGTTTTTTAAAAAGATGTCCGAAAATCAGGAAGCAGCTCCCAAGAAAGACTTTGTCCCATCCGAGGGACCAGTCGCTAACAAGAAAACACGCGTAGGAATCGTGAAGTCCACCGGCATGGAGAAGACCATCGTCGTGGAATACACCAACCGCGTTCCTCACCCCAAGTTCAAGAAGATCATCAAGCAGTCCAAGAAGTTCTACGCTCACGACGAATCTGGTGAAGCCGCTGTTGGTGACAAGGTCCGCATCGAGGAGACCACACCGATCTCCAAACTCAAGCGCTGGAAGCTTGTCAAAGTTCTCAGCCACTAAAAAAGCCCGGCTCTCGCAGCCACTCAACAAAAATCTCTAACGATACTTATTTCGCCATGCTTCAAATGGAATCAAAAGTCGCTGTTGCCGACAACACCGGTGCCCGCCAGGCCAAAATGATTGGCGTCATCGGCAAGCGGACCAAGTCTGCTCGCGTCGGCGACGTCATCACTGCTCACATCCGCGAGTCCATCCCCACTGCTGCCGTGAAAAAAGGCTCCGTGGTCAAGGCCGTGGTCGTTCGCACCGCCTATCCTGTTCGCCGTGCTGACGGGTCCGTTCTTCGTTTCGACGAGAACGCCATCGTCATCATCGACAAAGACGGCAATCCAAAGGGATCCCGCATCTTCGGACCTGTCGCCCGTGAGCTTCGTGAAAAGAACTTCATGAAGATCGTGTCCCTCGCTCCCGAGGTTCTCTAACTTCCAATTTTTACCGGACCCATGAAAACTAAAACCCACGTGAGGCCAGGCGACGAAGTTGTCGTCATTTCTGGAAACCACAAAGGAAAACAGGGCACTGTCCTCTCCGTCAACGCTGCGAAAGAGCAGGTTGTCGTGGAAGGTGTCCGTATTATGAAAAAGGCAATTCGCCGCTCCGAGGAGAATCAAGATGGTGGTATCGAAGAAGTCGATGGCCCGATTCACATCTCCAACGTAAAAAAAGTCTAGCCCGGAACGCTTGACTGTGTCAGGAACCCGGCCCGCTCCAACCACTCGAAGAAATTGGGAAGGGGAGCACCCCGCGCGCTTAAGCACCTTAACCAAGCTGACCCGCCACCAATACAATGAAACCAACACTCCAGCGCCTCTACGAGGAGAAGCTTATCAATGCTCTCCAGGAAGAATTAGGCCTCACCAACGTTAATGAGGTTCCCCGCCTCGAGAAAATCTCCATCAACTCCCACGTCGGCCATTACGTCAATGAGCGTAAGGCAGCCGTCGAAGATGCAGTTGATGAAATCGGCAAAATCACGGGGCAGAAAGCCTCGGTTGTATACGCCAAGAAGTCTGTCGCTAACTTTAAGGTCCGTGAGGGCGAAGCAGTCGGTGCCCGCGTCACCCTCCGGGGAGCCCGCATGTGGGAATTCCTCGAGCGATTCATCGCAATCACCTGTCCGAACATCCGTGACTTCCGCGGTCTTCCATTCAAGTCTTTTGACGGCCGTGGAAACTACGCCGTTGGATTCTCCGATCAGTCCATCTTCCCTGAGATCGAGCTTGATCAGATCAAGCGCCAGATTGGTTTCGACTTCATCTTCGTGACCTCCGCGAAGACCGATGCACAAGCCAAAGCGATGCTCAAAGCCCTCGGTATGCCCTTCCGTGACAATGTCAAAACGGAGGAAAACGCCGCTTAAATTTACGACCTGGAAAAACTAATACCATGGCAACTCTCACAGACCCCATCGCTGACTTTCTCATTCGTTTGAAGAATGCTTCACGCGCTGGCAACGATTCATTCAAAGCTCCGCATTCAAAAATGAAGGTGGAGATCGCCCGCATCCTCAAGGAGGAAGGCTACATCTGGAACTACGAGGTCGATACCTCCGGCAAGTTCCCCGAGCTGGTCGTTAAGACAAAGTTCGTTGACGGCGTCCCCGCACTCACTGATCTCAAGAGGATCTCCAAGTGCGGACGACGGAAGTATTCCGGTTCCCAGAACATCCCACGCGTTCTCAACGGGATGGGTATCTCCATCATGTCGACCTCCAAAGGTCTCATGACCGGGCACCAAGCCAAGAAGGACAAGGTTGGCGGAGAGATCATCGCCTTCGTCTGGTAGTAAACCCCTGACCCAGAAAACAGAACCATGTCAAGAGTAGGACTCAAGCCCATCCCCGCGGTTGACAAAGTGACCATCAAAGTTGATGGAAGCACTGTCAATGTCGAGGGACCCAAAGGCAAACTTTCACTCGATCTTCCCGAAGGCATCACCGTTGAGGTGGGCGACGAGGAGATCAATGTCAACCGTGCTTCCGAGCAGCGTCACGTGCGTGCTCTCCACGGCACCTTCCGCAGCCTTGTGCAAAACCTCATTGTAGGTGTCAGTGAAGGCTTCGTAAAGGAACTCGAAATTCAAGGCGTCGGTTTCCGTTCGGCTGTTAAAGGCAAGGAGCTTGATCTCAGCCTCGGAAAATCACATCCCATTCTCCATCCCATCCCCGAAGGACTCACTGTGACTGTCACTGACAACACGAAGATTAAAGTGGAGGGAATCGACAAGCAACTCGTCGGCCAGTTCGCCGCTGAAGTGCGCAACTATTACCCCCCCGAGCCCTACAAGGGCAAGGGCGTCCGCTACGTTGGCGAATATGTCCGCCGTAAGGCCGGAAAGTCCGTTAAGTAAATCCTGACGAAAACCCAGAACTTCATATTTCAAATGAGCACTCTCAATCGAAAGGAACTTCGCCGCAAGGTCCACCGCCGCATCCGGAAGAAAGTTTCCGGAACTGCCGAGCGTCCGCGTCTTGCTGTTCACTTCTCCAACAAGAACGTATATGCCCAAGTCATCGACGATATCGCCGGCAAGACTCTTTGTGCAGCTTCCACTCTCGATTCATCCATCGAGAAGACCGGAGCCAGCAAGGAAACTGCCGAGGCTGTCGGTAAGCTGGTTGCCCAGCGTGCCGCTGATGCCAAGATCAAGGCTGTTGTCTTCGACCGTGGTGGCTTTTTCTTCACAGGCAAGGTCAAAGCCCTTGCCGATGCCGCCCGCGACGGTGGTCTTAAATTCTAATCCTTGCTCCGAACGATAAAATGGCAAATAACGAAGACTCCAAGCCGGCTGCCGACGCAGCGGTAAAGCCAGCGGAAGCAAAAGCCGCTGATCAAAAACCAGCTGACAACAATTCAAACAACCGTGGCGGAGATAATCGCGGCGGCGGAAACAACCGCGGTGGCGGTCCCGGCCAGGGTGGTGGAAACCGCGGTGGTTTTGGTGGACGCCAGCGCGAAGCAGCTCCAACCGATTCCGAGGGCAACGAACTCACTGAGAAAGTTGTCTTCATCAACCGCTGTTCCAAGGTGGTGAAAGGTGGACGTCGCTTCAGTTTTTCCGCTCTCGTTGTTTCTGGTAACGAAAAAGGTGCTGTTGGCGTCGGTTTCGGAAAAGCCAATGAGGTTGCCGAGTGCATCAAGAAAGCTTCTGGCGTTGCAAGCAAGAGCCTCGAGAAGGTGAAGCTCAACGGTCCAACTATCCCTCACGAAGTCTATGCTGAATATGGTGGAGGAAAGGTTCTCTTGAAGCCAGCTTCACCCGGAACCGGAGTGATTGCCGGTGGTGGTGTTCGTGCCGTTTGTGAAGCCGTTGGCATTCACGACGTTCTCGCCAAATCGATCGGTTCCAACAACCACGCCAATGTTGTGAAAGCGACGATCAAGGCTCTCACCATGCTCCGCAACAAGGACGATATCAACGCGCTCCGCGGAAAGAAAAAGGAGAAGGCCATCTAATCAGGCCCTCCAGAACCTCGAAATACATCTCAAAAAATGAATCTCCATAATCTCAAGCCCAATCCAGGAGCCAAGCACCGCAAAAAGCGTCTTGGTTGTGGAGAGAGCTCCGGTCTTGGTAAGACCTCCGGTCGAGGCCACAAAGGTCAGAAGTCCCGCTCCGGCGGCGGCGTCCGTCCCGGCTTTGAAGGTGGTCAGATGCCTCTTGCCCGTCGCCTCCCCAAGCGTGGATTCTCCAACTTTCAATTCCGCGACACCATCGCCATCGTTAACGTTTCCCAGTTGGAACAGTATTTCGAAGCTGATGCCGAAGTGAATGAGGAGACCCTTCGTCAAGTCAAGCTGGTCAAGGGTCAGTGCGACAAGATCAAGGTCCTCGGACAAGGCGAGATTACCAAGGCCCTCAGAGTCATTGTAGATCAAGCAAGTGCTTCCGCAAAAGAGAAGATTGAGAAGGCTGGTGGCTCCCTCGAGCTCTCCTAGTTGCTTCTCCCGCACTCTGGTGAAAAAGCCTTTTCACGCAATTTCCACGTTGGGCCCGGTTCGCCGGGCTGCAGCGTTTTTTGCATTATTGGGATTCCTGACTCTCTCCTCCTGCGGTGAGGACCAGGATTCTCCTGCTTCTCTGATGGAGGAGCAGACGCGGGTTTTTTCGGAGATGACCGCAGTCATCGAAGATGTTGCTAATGGCGGCGACCAAGATTCCTCCGCTATGAAGCTCACCGCTTTGGGGGAAGAGCTCAAGGGACTCAAAATCCAACTCAATGCCTCTCTCAAAAAACTTGAAGAATCCGACCGGGCGAGCATAGCCGGTCAAACTAGATTTCTTGAAGCGACTGCCGCTTTCCAAAAGGCGCAGGAAAATCTTTTCCGTTCCGGAAGGAACACACACGAGCTTGCAAAGGCTCTGACTACTCATCACAACCCAGCTCCTCTGATTGGAGAGGGGAAATCCGAATAACTTCTCCGACCTTTAAATCACCATGATTTCTGCATTTACCAATACCTGGAAAATTCCCGAACTTCGGGACCGCATCCTTTTCACCATGGCCATGATCGTGATCGTGCGGCTTGGCGTGCACCTCCCGCTTCCTGGCGTGAACATGGATGTGATTCGCGAGTATCTTGAGATTCTCAAAAAGGATAACGAAGAAGGGGCCGGTGGCGGAGTCGGTGCGATTCTTAACGTTTTCTCAGGGGGCGGTTTGACCAGCATGGGGCTCTTTGCTTTGGGGATTATGCCCTACATTTCGGCATCGATTATGATGCAGCTTCTCAGCGCGGTCGTTCCAAAGTTGGCCCGTCTCAAGAAAGAGGATGGTGGCCAGCAGAAGATCAACCAATGGACCCGCTTTGTGACGATCGCGATTGCTGCGGTTCAGGGTTTCTTCCTCGCCAAGTCCCTTGAGAATCCCGAAAGCAATCCGCTTTTGCGCGGTATTGGCAAGGCTCTTGATGCGACCGGTCAGGATCTCGTTCCGGCCTTCGCCGCCAATGCCGGTGGTTCATTCGTGGCACAGACCGTTCTCATCATCATTGCAGGAACCCTCTTCTTGATGTGGATTGGTGACCAAATTACCGAACGTGGTATTGGTAACGGGGTTTCCCTGATCATCTCGGTGAACATTATTTCGTCTCTTCCTGGTGTCATTGTGACCATCTGGAACACCTTCGTGATCGAGCGTGGTGATAATCCCTTCAGCCCTCTCCTGATCGTCCTGATGGTTGTCCTCTTCCTCTTTGTGATCGCGGCGGTGATTACGATTACCCAAGGACAAAGAAGAATCGCGGTGCAATACGCCCGCCGTGTTGCGGGTCGTCGTGAGATGTCCGGTGGAACGCAATATCTTCCTCTTAAGGTAAACTACGCCGGTGTCATGCCCGTCATTTTTGCCACCGCTATTTTACAGCTACCCACCCAGTTGATTGGTCAAATGACTGATGCGTCCTGGGTGCGGACCATGGGTGAGATTCTCTCGCCAAACGATATTTGGTTCTATCTTCTTTCCGGCTTCATGATCTTCTTCTTCAGTTTCTTCTGGGTCGCAACGATGTTCCAGCCGTCGGAAGTTGCCGAAAACCTCAAGAGAGGTGGTGGTTACATTCCGGGGGTCCGTCCGGGAAAGCCAACCTCTGATTTCCTTGATTACACCATGACGCGCCTCACTTTTGCGGGAGCACTTTTCCTAACGCTGATTTTCATGATGCCGTTCTTCATCGGACTGGCTCTTGATCTGGGTGCAAACAGTCTCGTAACCTCCTTCTTCGGCGGCACCAGTCTCCTGATTTTGGTCGGGGTGTTGCTCGATATGATGCGCCAAATCGAAACCCACCTTCTTCAGCGGCAATACGACGGCTTCCTTCGCAAAGGAAAGATTAAAGGCCGTCAGCAACGTCAGGTTTCCGGTCAGCAGGCAACCAGTACGTCGGTTCTTTATCTCTGGGTCGTTCTTGCAATGATAGTCATCGTTGCAGTGGTTGCTCTGTTCATTAACCAGTAAAATGAGTTTCCGGCACCTGGTCTTCCTCGGCCCTCCGGCGTCGGGGAAGGGAACCCAGGGTCGCTGGTTGGCCAAGGATCTTAATCTGGCCTATCTTTCGACGGGCGCGCTTTTACGGCGCGCCCTTCGCGACTGCACGGAACTCGGTCGGAAAGCGCGCCCTTTTTTGGAGCGTGGCGAATACGTTCCGGATGATATCATGGTTCCGATGGTGCTTGAGTGGGTTGGGGAGCAGAGCGATGGTTGGTTGCTCGATGGATTTCCCCGGACCGTTCCGCAAGCCGAAGCGCTTGATTCCCTGCTCGAAGTGAAACCTTCGGCAATTATTTTGCATGTCCCGGATGACGAACTTAGGCGGCGGGTGGCCTGCCGCCTCGAGTGTGTTGAGTGTCATCGGGTGGCCCGGGAAGGTGAGGGTGCGCAATGTCCGGAATGCCAGGGTGACCTTGAGCCGAGGGCCGATGATGCTTCAGCAAGTTTTGAAAACCGTCTGGCGGAATATCGTCGTTTGGTGATTCCTGCAGTCACCCATTATTGTGACCGTCAACGGGCCCGCATCGTCAATGGGATGGGGTCGCCGGATGAGGTTTATGCGAGGGTTAAAGGGTAGCCGGAGTGATACTCTTCCCGGATGTCAGCACATGAATTCGGGCATTCCGGAGAGGGTCCTTCCGGTGGCACTTGGTCTGGTGAAGGTTCTACGTCTTGACCGGGGGGCGAGTTGTCTTTAACTCCTTTTTCCATGGCCAAGCGTTCCAAGATTCCGATTAAGACCAAGCAGGAGATCGAAATGATGCGGGAGGCTGGGAAGGTAGCCAGTGATGTCTTGCAACGGACTGCTGCGTTTATTCAAGCGGGAAAGACAACCCGTGAGGTTGATAATTATGCCTTATCACTCATGGACGAGCATAAGGTGAAGAGTGCTTTCCACAAGTATCGTGATTTCCCGGGCTACACCTGTATTTCGATGAATGAGGAGGTGGTGCATGGCATCGGTGGAGACCGGGTCATTCAGGACGGTGATCTTGTGAAGCTTGATGTTGGAATAAAGCGGCAGGGTTGGATTGGTGACAACGCGCTCACCGTGCCGGTTGGGAAAATCAATGGTGAGCAGAAACGTCTTCTTGCCGTGACCGAAGAGTCCCTTTTTGTAGCCATTTCCTACGCCCGGGCGGGGGCTCCGCTTTACAAGCTCTGTGCGTCCGTGGAAGACTACGTGACCAAATTTGGTTTTACCGTGGTGAAGGATCTGGTCGGGCACGGCGTTGGCCGCCAGCTGCATGAGGAACCACAGGTTCCCAATTACCACCCGGGTGGTAAGTCGCCGGTTTTAAAAGCGGGAATGATTTTGGCAATTGAGCCGATGATCAATGCCGGAGTTGGGACGGTCGATTGGTTGGATGATGGCTGGACTGTTTCGACTTCCGATCGCCGCCCATCAAGCCACTTTGAGCACACGGTTCTGGTGACCAATGGCGATCCTGAGATTCTCACTTGGCGCCCCCGGACAGCCCTGCCTGAGCAACTTGGGATTCCACCGTTAAAGTAAAACTCCCGATGATCCTGATACGCGGGAGCCTCTTTTAAGCTAGAGACGATTGGGTGGATCGACGATATCTTCGAATGTAAAATTTCCGACTGGAAAGAGACTAACGATGATTGCGGGGGGCATCCTGCTTTTATTGCTGGTGATTTGTTCTGGTCCGAAGAGTTTGACGGGGCAAAATTTGGAAAGTGAGGGTTCCTGGTCTTCCCGATTTGGAATGCGAGGCCAAGAGGAAGTTTCTGTGGCGGCAACTCGCATGCGATCAAAAAGAAGGGTGTCAGAGTTGGTTGTAAACAAGACGTATGAGGTCGGTGATCTTAAAAATTTTCACCACCCTGCGATTCAGCTTGAGGATGCTTCTTTTGGGGAAGCTTTGAATCGGTTGCTTCAGATGTATCGGGAGATTTGTGAGGAGACTGCCGAAAAGATTCTTCCTTTGAGGTGGGAGGTGGATGGCGATCTCAAAGCAATTCCTAAACTGGGCTTAGAGTGGCTGGTGTATTTTAGCTCCGAGGGTTGGGATGATCGCCGCAGGGCTTTTACGATAGAGTTCTTCGTCGATTTAATTCCCCTGGTTGATTCTGGGGCTGGCCTTGAGAAATACCGCACGCAATTCCACCAGCGTTTCGAGAGTTCTACCTTGTCCCCAATTTACTACTGGTACTATCTTCTTGAGATGAAATTGCTCGCGGCAAGGGCGAGTCTCAAAAAAGAGACGGCAAAGCGGATCGCTTTGATTGCTCTGGCTTTGGAGAAGGCGAGGATGAAAATAGGGTAATACCCCTAGGATTTGAGTGAGCTGGATGGGGAGGTCGGGTTGGTGGATTTGTCAGACCCACAAGCGAGGGAGCTGGGCTATCAACTTGGCCCGAATGTTCGGGTGGAGATTTGGTCCGCTAACGAGCAAGAGCGCGAGGAAACTGATCGAGATCCCAGATTGCGATAGCAGTATTGGTCGGTATCGAAATGAGCGCAGGTGCCAACTAATTGAAACTGATTGTCGCAGATTTCAGGGGAACAGAGAGTTTGAAGTCGTTCTCGTAGTCACCGACGAGTCCACCTGTGTCTTGACCTATTTCCAGGACGTCAATTGGATGCCCGGTGAGGAGAGCGTTGCCCTCTTTCATGCAGAGGCGTTTGTTATCGGCGCGCAGAATAATGCCTTTTTTGCCAACCCGGGCTTCGAGAGCTCCCGTAGAATTCCCGGGAACGGGGGTGGAGACGGAGATCGTGTGTCCCCCCTGCCGAACGATGAAGTGAATCTGGTTGTCCCTGAGGTAAAAAGACCAACCATGGCTGGAACCGCCTTGGGCGACAATGACTCCGGTGGCGGGAAGTTTCTCAAGAACCGCGGAAACCGTGAAGGGACGATTGGCAATATCGGGAGAGGATTCCCGGGTGAACTGATCTCCAGGTTTCAGGTGAAACACCTTCTTCGGGGAGGCTTTGGCCTTCTTGTTTTTGTTCCAGGAACCAAAGGGGACGATTCCACGCTCCTTGGCCCATTGCTTGTATTGGGAGGCCATTTTTTTGACGATATCTGGATGCTTTTCAGCGAGGTTATTCATCTCGGTGCGGTCCGCAGGAATGTTATAAAGTTCCCAATTCCCATTGACTCCCTTGGCGACGAGCTTCCAGTCCCCATCCCGGACGGCACGGTTTCCTTCATGCTCGAAGAAGATCGGCTTGCCGCGTTTGAGTCGCTCGCCTTTGAGAATGGGAACGAGGGAGGCTCCTTCCACGGGGATCTTGTCTTTCGGGTAGGTGGCCTTGGCGAGGTCGAGACAGGTTGACATAAGGTCGATCAAGTGGACTGGTTCGTCGGAGTTGCGGGAATAGGGGTTGAGGGTCGGGCTCGCGGAGAGGATCATGGGGGCCTTAATTCCTTTCGGCCAGTGGGCGATGAGCGGGGAAGAGATGCCGCCTTCGTGGACCCAGTGCTTGTATTCTCGGAAGGGGGTGTTGGAGACGTTGGCCCAATTTTCTCCGTATCCGATTTCAGTCTCGGGGAAGCCGGGCATGACTCCTTTGCCCCGGCGAAGCGGGAAGCCGTCGCGTGATTGGGTGGGGACCATGTTGGTTTGGAGTTCGTCCCTGCCCATGGGTTTGAGGGTAGGCTTGGCGGGGCGTTCGAGCGGGCCGACAACTTTTCCACGACCAAAGCCTTCGGCGCAGCCACCGTTGTCCTGAAGGTAAAAAATGAGGGTGTTGTCGAGTTGATCGTGATCCTTGAGGGTTTGGACAATGCGTCCGATACCCTGATCCATGTTATCGACCATGGCCGCGTAAACTTCCATGCATGCGGATTCCCATTCCTTCAGCTCGACCTTGGACCAATTGCCGAGTGGTCCGGGAATTTTCCATTTGGAATCGATAAGGCCGAGTTGCTTCATCTTTTTGAGGCGCGCTTCATAAACCGGGGCGTAGCCACTGTCATATCTCCCCTCGTATTTCACGATGTCCTCGGGGAGAGCGTGCATGGGCCAATGGGCGGCAGTGTAGGCGACGTAGTGGAAAAATGGTTTGTCCGGGTGTTCCTTGAAATGGGAGTTGAGATACTTGACGGTGTTGTCCGAGATGGCGTCGGTGTAATACCAGGTCCCATCGGGCCTGTATTCGGGGTCGTTTTCGGGAGTGATCTGCGTGTTGTCGCGGGTGAGTGAATTTGGGTCGAAGAATGATCCGGCTCCGTGGATTGTTCCAAAAAACTTATCGAAACCGCGTTGGCGGGGCCAGTTGTCCTTGGGGTCGTTGGCTGAGATTTTGGGAGTGACGTGCCATTTTCCGGCCATGTAGGTGCGATAGCCGGCGGGCTTGAGAGCCTCCGCTATGGTAAGGCATTCTTTGTTCAGAAAGCCCTGATACTGGGGGATTCCGTAGTTGCCGGTCATGTGTCCAATACCGGCTTGGTGGGCGTAAAGCCCGGTCAGAAGGGAGGCACGGGTGGGACAGCAGCGGGCGGTGTTGTAAAACTGGGTGAAGCGGAGGCCATTGGCGGCAAGAGCATCGAGATTGGGAGTTTTGATTTCGCCGCCATAACAACCGATGTCGGAGTAGCCCATATCATCGGCCATAATGATGATGATATTCGGTCTTGCAGCGAGAAAAGAAGGGAGTAACAGGCAGAGCAGAAAAATCCTCATCTCCAACGATAACGAAAAATCGTGACTGATGGAAGGCGGATTTATTCCCGGTGGCCTGATTAGTTTAAGCAAGCGTAGCTGGCATTCAAATAGGTCGCATAGGAGACCCACAGAAGATAGGGAACAAGGAGGAAGGCCGCCGGTTTGGAGAAATGTCCAAATTCCCGAATGGTCATAAAAATGGCGAGCCACATTAGGATGATGATCACGAGGGCGAGCTCGATTTGATGGGCTCCGAAGAAAGCCGGAGTCCAGCAAAGGTTGAGGATCAACTGCAGACTGAAGCAGAAAGTGGAGCGGGTCCTGCCAACCTGTTTGGGATGGTGATGCCAGATTAGGGCAGCACTGGTGCCAATCATGAGGTAGAGGACGGTCCAGACCGGGCCGAAAAGCCAGTTTGAGGGCTTTCCAGGGGGGTGTTTTAGGGTGGCATACCAATTGGGGTTGGAACCGCCGGTCAACCAGCCCCCGAGCCCCCCCAGTAGTAGCGTGGTGATTGCGCAAAGGAGAATTTTAAAAGGTAGGGAGCGGGTCATGGTTTTGAGGGGGAGTGGGACAAGTCTACCACGGTTTTGCTTTGAGCGTATACGTTGCTTCCCCGGTCTTTCCCTCTCGGAGGAATTTGACGGTGATCTCGTCTCCTGTCTCGTAGTTGAGGCGAATATAGACCTGGGCGTTTACGGCAAGGGGGCTGGAGCTGACTCCATCGACAGCGATGACGACGTCGCCCTCTCTCATGCCGGCTTGCTTGCCCGGGGTGATAACCCAGAATTTGGTTGCGCGGGTGGCAAAGCTTTCGGTAGGAAGACCCAATTTTTTCTTCTCACCGATCGTGAGTGGCTTTCCCCAGAAACCGGGGAATGGTTCCATCTTGTGGCCAATGGAGCGCCGATTGAGGTCGGTGACGCGCCAGTGGGAGGAGAGGGCGATTTTTCGCGGGCCTTGATTGGTGGTCAGGGTTAGTTCCTTGCGATCACGGGGAAGGTGGTGGAGGACGTATTGAATGTCGGCGAAGGTGCTGACGGTCTTGCCATCGACTTTTAAGATTTCCTCTCCGTTTTTGATTCCGGACTTGGCGGCGGCACCGGTCGAGTGCTCGACGACGATGGGATCATCCACTTTCAGTTTTAGGCCGAGTTTTGCCGGGTCTGGAAAGATCCAGGGCGACGTTTTTTTGTCAAAATCAGCGAGGGCAAAGATTTCCACGGCTTGTCCCTCGGCCACCTGATGGCAGTGCACGCACTTGTTTTCCCGCACGGTTTTCAGGACGTTCGGAAAGGTTTGAGACATCCTGGATTTTCCGGCCGGTAGCGGGGTGAAGCTTCCGGCCTTCCATCGCTCATGAAGAATGAGCCCCCGCTGCAAGGCGATGGCGACACTGGGGATGGACAGGAAGGTTTCGGCCCCGCCGTCATTGCGGGCTCCATAGCGGAGGTAGACTTGCTTGCGGTGGTTAAGGACAAAGAGTCCGAAAGTGGTATTGAAATCCATTTCGAAGACTCCGATATCAACTTCAGCCATGTTGGTGATGCGGAGGCGGATATACTTCTCCTGTAGTTTCCCGAGTGGACCGTTTTGTGGGGTGGACACGAACCGTGCCTCAAATTCGCGGCAATCCGCTCAGGTCTCTCACCGGAATTCTGCGAGGATGGGTTTGCTGGTTTTGCGGGATTGCTCAAGGGCCAGGTCGAGATTTGTGATCCAGGGATGGGAAGATTCAAATGCCGGGGCCGGTGTGTGTGTGTTGTCGGCGGAAAGAGGGGCCGGAAGCAAAGCCAGCAAGGGCGTGGCGGCAAGGATTGGAAGATTCACAGGATCGACCCTAGCGCATGGAGAATTTGTCGTGGAGGAGATTTTTAGCGCAAAAAACCCGGGGATGTTGCCCCGGACTTCGCTTTTTGAGGGATGATCCAGACTTGAAACTCGAATCTTTTACTTATCGAAAGTTAGCCCCCGGAACTCGTTGGCGGCGGCGGAGACCGCGCGTTCGATGGGGAGTCGCTCGGTGGATGAGCCGGTCCAGAAACCGTGGCCGCTGGTGTGGTTGAGCATATATTGAGCATCGTCCGGGGTTTCCATGGCGGCGCCGTGCGCGACGAGAATCGTGTCGGGGCTGAGCTCCCGGCACTTTTGATAAACCTTCTCGGTCTGCTCGGCGGTTTCCTCAATGGTCATGCCGTTGTCGTATCCTTTGATGCCGCCCTTGGTAGTACCGGCATGATAGCAGAAAATGTGAGGCTTGGCCTGCTCACAGATCGCGTAGGAATCTTCCTCGGTGAAGGCGAGCCCGACGGAGACCATTTCCATTTCCTCCTTGGCAAGGATGAGCATGTCGATTTCGTTTTGGATGGTGATTCCGGCGGAGGTAATCACTTTGAAGATCTCGGAGTCGTGATCGACATAGGAAACCGATGGCCCGATGTTGGAGACTGACTGAACGCCCATATCCTTGCATTGCTGGAGTACCATGCGCATGTCCTTGAGGGGATCATTGGCGTTCAGGCAGGCGCAGACGAAGGCCTTTCCTTCGAGAGCCGGCATGATGTCCTCGCGGGTGTAGTCCAGGGTCTGCTTGTTGGAATCGAGAATGGGCCACATCATAGACATGGTTCCCATGCCGTTGGCTCGAAGCCGGGCGCCGGAGAATGTGTTGATGCAATCGGTGCCGGCGGCTTCCTGAAGCTTGGCTACGAGGCCTGATCCCGCCGAGGAGATCATGATGGGAATGCGGGCGTCGACCTTGGCCTTCAGGTTGGCGAGGATCTGTTCGGTGGTGAGACGTTTTGTGATCATGAGTTAAGGAATTGGTTGATGTGTTGGTTGAGAGATTTTTGATAAGCTTCGGGCTCGTGATAGCGGGCGGGAAGGCTGACAAGTTGAGAGTTTGGAAGGGTCTTGGCAATGGCGGAAGCAACAGATTCGGGGTGCAGGTCGTCTCGCGGGCAGGACATGACAAGAGCGGGGGCCGTGACGGTTTTCAAGTCTTCGATGGATGAAAAAGGGCGGGAATTCCACATGCGGCTGAGGACCGAGTTATCAGGTCGCTGGTAAACGGCGGTGATGGATTTGGCGACCAGTTCGTTGGTCGCAAGGAGGGTTTGGAATTCAGGGAGCGATTCTAAATCGTTCTGTACCATCTCGCCTGCGTCGGCAACGAGCTTGAGATGGGCGGGGCATTTGGAGTCGAGCCACGAAGGGCGGAGTAGGATGAGTTTTTTTAAGCGGTCGGGATATCGGAGTGCGATATTGAGGGTGATTCCGGAACCCATCGAAAGTCCGCCAAGGTAGCAACCTTCTATTCCCAGATGATCCATGAGCGTGATGACCTGATCAGCGAAGAAATCGAAAGAGAAGGTTTCAGGATCGAAGGCCATGGAATCCCCGTGGCCCGGCATGTCGGGAGCAATGAGGTGGAGGTTTTCCAGGTCTGGAAGTATGGCAGTCGTCTTGATTTTTCCAGCGCCGAGGCCGTGCAGGAAGACAAGAGGTTCAGCTGAGTTTGGCCCGAGAGTGTCGTAGGACAGAAGCATGGCAGGATTTGAAATTTTGATACTTTAGTCGGGGCGGGGGATTTCAAATTGATCGCTGGTGCGGGAATACCAGTCGGGAGAAGCCATTCGGGCTAAAGGATGATATTTGCCGGGCTGGAGGTAACCTGTTTCGTCCATGAGGCCTTCACGAACGTGAATGAAACGGACAATGCCAACCACGAGTCTATTTTTTCCGATTTCAATCGTAGAATGTTCGTTGCATTCCAGTGCGACCGGAGCATCAGCGATTCGTGGAACCGAAATTTTTTGGGAAGGGAGAGTGGGGAGATTGTGGAGGTCGACTTCGCTCTCGCCATGTGGAAGTGGCGCAGAAGTCGCGACCATGACTTCACCAAGCGGTTCGTCCACCATATGGATCACGAATTCCCGGGTCTCGCGGATGTTTCGCGCAGTATCCTTGGGGGTTCGGCTGTTCTTATTACCGGGTGCAAAAGCGACAAGCGGTGGGTTTGAGCCAAAAACATTGAAGAAGGAATAGGGGGCGGCGTTGAGGTTTCCTTCGTGATCCTGCGTCGTGACCCATGCAATCGGGCGAGGCGTGACGAGGGAGGCAAGAATGCGATAGCGATCGGCAGGAGGAATTGCTTCGAGATCAAAGGTCATGGACGAGGAAGAAAGATGTTCATCAGGCCCCCCGTGATCAAGCTTCTCTTAAGCAGCTGGCTCCGAATCCATCTTTTTGAGGGCGGCTTTGGGTCCTTCGTCAGGCTCAACAATCTTTACTTTTGCTCCCTCGGGAGCGGTCGCCAGTCGGTTGGTGACCAGACGCCAATCTTCGATGAGGTCTTCGGTGACGACCAGATTCTCAGGGTCGGTCCAGATTGGAGTGATTTTCTGCCGTTTGAGGGTGAATTCCGTCGGATGAATTGTGAGGATTTCGTTGGGCCGACGCAGGGTTTCGCGAGGTATAACGAAGACATTTTGAATGGTGGCTCCCACGAGGATTGCTCTCACCGGTTGTCCAATCCGGAGGGGGTTCGGCTTGATTTTGCCCTTGGGTTGCATCAAGCCAAAAGGGTCATCCACCCGGGCGATGACGAAGAGTTTCCGGGATCCCTCGTCGAGAATACCTTCGGTGCGAACGATTTGACCCTCCCAGGTCTGGCCTGAATTTTCGGTGAGTGCATCGACCAAAGTGACGTCGACCGGAGGGTCTTCGGGATTATTCGGGAGTGTCACGTGCTTCAGTTCCCGCGCCGACAGGGATAGGCGAACTTCAGCAAAGTCGGTGGAAAAAATTTCACCAAGAACAGTCCCTGAGCTCACGGACTGGCCCAGCCCGACCATTCGCTTCCTCACCCTGCCGGCATAGGGTGCGACAACTTTGGTCCGTTCAAGATTGCGGACGGAGTCATCGAGATCTGCTTGGGCGGCCTTGACGTTGGCTCTGGACTCCTTGAGTTGAGGTTTTCGAAGGACGAGGTCTGTCGGGGGCTCGGTGTAGCCTAGATCATTCCAATCGAGGAGGGCCTGCTTTGCCCGGGCCTCTTCCTGGGCGAGGCTGGCTTCCGCCCGGGCCAGACGGGCCAGAGCGGCCGTCTTGGCGGTTTGGAAGTCTGTGGGGTCGATTTCGAGAAGAGTTTCCCCTTTTTTGAAAAATGATCCACTCTCGAAGTTTGGCGAGATTTCGCGCACCTGGCCGCTGACCCGGGGAGTCAGGGAGGTCTGGTTGTGGGGTTGGACGAGGCCCTGAGACTGGAGGATGACCTGGTAGTCGGTTCGCTGGAGGATCGTGGCCTTGGCTTCGATGAGTCTCCTTTCTGCGCGGCGGGGGGGTGGCTTCTTGTTCTCGTCGGCCAGTTGTTGGAACGCAAAAAACCCTGCCGCCAGGACAGCGAGAGGGAGGATAAAACGAATCAGTTGAGCCATGCCGGTGTTAGACTGTAGCTCTGCCTACGCAAAATGCGAGCGCGGTCTAACAATCAATTTTCACAGCCGTCTACCACCGATATGTCGTGACGGATTGCCTATTGCTCTTGTAGTTGTCCAAAAAGCGGGCTGAATCTTTCGATTACCGTTGGCTTTTTTGAAGATTGAGTTGATATAGGCAACACTGATGCTGGCGCTGTCATTGCAATGGTAGGTTTCTCCAACACTGAACATGTGGCGATCATTTAGAGGCATGGCCGGAGAAAAGGTGTAGCGACCGATGGATGACTCGAAAAAGAGGTAACCTGCTCGGAGGGCAAGCTTGTCGATGACGTTCCATTCGCCCCCAAGTCTGATCCTAAAAGAATCCCGCCAATCTAGGATGAGTCGCGCTACCAAAGGGTCCCGGCTCAGAGCGAGGTTTGATCCCACCATTCCCTGGCTTTGGGCCGAGGTCGGAAGATTATGAAGACCTTTCCCCGCGCGGCAGAGCGAGATCCTGCAATTGTCCCCCAAAAAAGACCAGATGTTACCCATCTTTGAGACCTTAAAGGTTTTCTAGCTTAGCAGACGTAGGAGAAATCTTTAGAAAAGGCCACTAGATTTCCGAACCCATCAAAGAAGGGGCAAGTTTTTTGAGAAATTTTATCCGACTTCCTGGAGTGGTTCGATGGAATCCGCAGCAATTTTCCTGAGTTCCTCGATATCCGGAACATCGGTGCCAGGGCCGAAAGAACGATCCTTCAGGGATTGAATAGATTTCTGGATCTTGCTGCGAGCTTCTTTGGGAAGTTGGGTGTCTCGTTGCAGACCTTCAAGAAAGGACAAGAGGCTGACCGGCGTGAGTGTTCCGGGGAGTTCCGGGCCGTTTTGAACGACAGGCTTTTCCTTATTTGTAAAGAGTAGGAAGTAGATGGAGATGGCGACGCCGATTGCCGGTATCAGCAGGGCGATAAAGAGGAGGTAGGGAGGGGGCTTGGAGGAGCCACCCTGAATTGCGGTTGTTTGCTCGACTGTGATGAGATCGACATCTTCATATTTCTGCAGGTTTAGTCCTTCCCCCTCTGCGGTCGAAAGCTTGGCAAGAACTTTTGGGAAGGTGAATTTCTCGGGAAGCTTGCCTGATTCTGGCTCCAGAATCAGGCGCCATTCGTGAGTCGAGATCGGGGCTCCATCATCAGTGCTGGCATCGAGTTCATCGACTTGCAATTCCCGGTCGTCGGTGGAGGAGATTTCGAAACCGTCGATGGGAAGTTCGATCAATTTTTCAAGCGGGGGAACCAGTCCGTGCCCAGAAGCCCTGATTTCAAGAGTGATGTTTCCTTCTTCTCCCGTCTCGCGTTGGTCAAGGATCATGGCGAGGGAAAGATCGCGGTATGGGCGTGTCGAAGCCTCGCCACTGGCATCGACCGGGATGGCGGCGGAGGCAATCGGGAGGACGACGTAGCCGGAGGTGTCAAGGAAATCCAGATCGATTTTGAGTGGAGGAATGGCATCGATTTCCGGACCCTTCGGCTTGAGAAGGAAGTATGCATAGGGAGTGACGGTCCAACCGTCCTGCGCGTCGGTCCGGCTTGCGACTTTTGAGTTGTGAAAGGTCAGAGAGACGATTTCAAAATGTTCCTCGAGAACACTGCGTGCGCCTTTTTCGAACTTGTCGCGGTAGTCCTCGGTGGGGCGCCCATAATTATAAGAGTATGGTGAATTGGTCTGGTTGATCAGGTAGCGTTGGAAGCCGCCAGACTCGCGCTCGATCTCCTTGGTGTGGCGGAGATTAACGAAGAGACCGAAAGGCTTGCTGGCATCGATTTGGTCGGGACCGTCGAGGTGAACATCGAGTTCGATCTCAGTGACGAGGTCTTGATAGTATTCGAAAACGCGGGCCGCTTCCTCGATTCGTTCGTGCTTGCCGGTGATCTGAAGGACGGCCTCAAGGAATCGGTATTTTAGATCCGCTTTGACGTTGGCGAGGCGTGAATTGAGGGTCTTTGCAAAATCGTCGAGGTGACGCGATCTCGCAGCTTCCGGGATGCTTGCGAGCGCGGCCTTAATCTTTGGATACTCCGCTGGAATGGGTTGGTGTTCGGCCTTGAGGGCGGCGAGATCCGGCGAGCCAAGTGCGGCATAAAACCAGGTGGTGAAAGCTTCTGTTGACTCTTCCTTTTCGTCTTCTAACGGTAGGGAGGAGATATAAGCCGAAGCGGCCTCTGCGAGATCTTCGAGGGCAAAGGACTTGGTGGTCGAGTGCTCGGGGTGCGAGGCGATTCCGGCCCTGTAGTTTGACTCCTCGTATTTGATCGAAGCAAGTTGGACTTTAAGAGCCCAGTCATCGGGGTTCTGGTCCAGTGCGTCGAGACAAAGGTTTTTGGCCGCGGAATAACCTTTGAATATTTGGGCTTCCAGTTCCTTGTCCTTGCGGTTGGTTTTGGCCTGCTCTTGCAGCTTGGGGTTCGGCCAGAGAAGGGCGAGGTTTTGCCGCATGCGGCGGAGGAGAGAGGCAATGGTGCCGGAGTCGAGCTTGGAAGTTTCTCCAAAGACCGCAGTGAGTGCCTCGACCCGCCAGACTTCGGCTTGCGAGTGGGCCTGGATGAAGGCGTCGGCGAACTCCTCCTGAAAGTTCTCATCGAGTCCGAGGGCCTTCACCTCGTTCACCATATTGGCGAGAAGCTTGAGATTGCGTTCCTGCTTGGAGCGTGTGAGCGGGATGGTCTCGGCGCGCTGATTGTAACCGTAGTAATAAGAGTAGCTGGAGCGGTAGCGACTCTGTTGGTTTGGATTATTGTTTTCGGCCCAAACCCGGATCATTTCGCGAACCAGTTCCTTGGTTTCTTCCGGCTTTACTTTTGCGAGCTTTTTGAGAATCAGGAAGGCTTCCTCCTCCTCCTTGACCTTGAGAAATAGCTTTGCGGAGAGCTCGATGTTCTCAAGGCGCACCGGGGAATCAATTTGCGCGAGCCACTGCTTATCTGGGCGGGTGCGGAGCAGATCCCCGGAGGGAATCGCCGGAATGGTGCGAGTGTTGGTTTGACGGACGGGGGGCTGGTAGCGTGAGTAGAAAAGGTTGCCAAACGGATCGACCTGCGCTTGCGGGCGCATCGAGTTGGAGGTGTCAAGGCGATAGGATCGTTCGGCCTCTGCGTTCCAGTTACGAACGTAAAGAGTAAGGATTTCCTGCCAGGGTTTGAGGTCGATTTTCACGTTCGATGTGAGGGCGGCGACCGCTGCGGCCTGGAGCTTGAGTTGCTCGAGGCGGAAATCTGCCGAGCGGTGTTCGCGAACCTGGGAAGCCAGAGTTCCGACGGTTGCGAGGATTTCAAAACCCTCGGTGGATGCGTTGGCAAAGGTCTTCACGAGCCAGTCGCTCCCGGTGCCGTCTTCGAGGTCGGGAACGAGAGCGAGGGCCCGGTAGAGAGCTTCGGCCCGCTCGCTGAGCGGTGCCATTTTTTCGCTAATGATTCTGAGAGAAATTTTCCAGGCATTTTCAAGATGCCCGTCACCACGATCAGCGGAGTGGGATTCTGCATGGTAGCGACCGAGGAGGTTGAGGGCGGGATAGTTTTTGGTCTCTTCGGCTTCCTTGAGGGCCGGGAGAAACGGTTCGGTCTCGTTGAGGTGGCCGGCTTCGATCAAGAGATGTGCAGTGCGAGCCTTGGTTTCTTCATCGTCGAGCCCGAAGTAGCGGGTTCCTTTGGCGAGGACGGCGAAGAAGTCACTTGGTGGCTTGCGGTCGCCTTTGATCAAGCCCGCGAGTTGAGGTAGGATGGTCTTGTCGGGAGCTTTTTGCGAAGCATCGGTAAGGGCTAGAAACTCTTCGGGTCGGAGATACTGCTCTTGTTGGTGTTGCTTGGCGCCGAGGGTGGTCAGTTCCTTGCGCGGGCGGACGGTGACCGGCGCATTCAGCTGGGTGACAATTTGACGAAAGGCCAGAGTGGCGTCACCGGCTGGAAGAGCGGCTAGGTAGGTTTTGACACCGCCCCATCGTCCCAGGGTGACGTCGCGGGTAAACTTGTCGAAGTCGTTCTTGAAGGCCGCAAGTTTCGCCTGCTCTTTCCGCTGCTTTGTTACCTGTGGATTCTCTGGGGGGCCTACCTCAGGATCTTTTGGAACAGTGGGAACTGCTATTGGAGGCTTTCCTGCCTGATTTTTCTCGGCCAGGCGGGTGGCGAGAATCCCGGAAGTGGTGCGATCGATTTTGAGGCCCTGAAGCAGTTTTGTCCGTTGCTGCTCGGGGGTCTGCGGTGGCTTTGACGGGGAGGATGAATTGGCGACCGCGGAGGTGGTTGGACGGCCTGCTTGTTGTTCAAGCCTCATCAGGATCTCGGGAGGCAGGTTGCTTCCCTCAATGGTGAGCCGGGAACTTTGAGCTGACGCTGAGATAAGGGTAAGCGAAAGCGGTAGGAGATTCCTAAATTTCATGATGTTGGGATCGTGAGGTGAACGATGGGATGGCTATGAGCCGGAGCCGTCCGTCGGTGGTCCGGAGCCTGCGCCACGGGAGTCCTGCGGCTTCTTTCCTGGCTTGGCTTTTGGATTCGGGCGACCGCCCGAGCTGCAGCCCTGTCATTGGCTTGGAATCGGCAGACCGTAGAGCTCGGTCGGCTCGGCGCGGGCCAGACGAATGGCTGACTCAAGATCGGCGAGATGCTTTTCCTGGTCGGAGCCGGTTTGTGCGAGGAACTTGTATTCCTGTCTAGCGGCTTCAATTTCAGGCTCCCATTCTTCGGCGGGAAGACCCTCGAGCTTCATGAGGTAAGTCATATAGTAGCGGGCATTCGCGAGGGCGGAGAGTACTTCTTCCTTGAGAACTGTTGAAATGGAGGTGTCGTCGTTGAGTTGAGAGACGAGCTCGGCGAGATTTTCCCGGGCTTCGGGAAGGCCTGAGTTTTGCATCTTGGCTTTTGCAATCTCAAGCTGGATCCTCGTGGACGTTTCCTTATTTTCTTTGGGGAGTTTGGCGAGCGCCTTTTGATAGGCTTCAATGGCGGAGGTCCAGTTTTCCTCTTTGACGGCGGATCGAGCCTCGGTGAGAAGAGCTTCGGTTTCATCAAGTTTTACTTGTTCCTGGCCCGGACCGTAATGGTAAGCGGCAAAGCCGAGGGGCACGAGGAGCCAAAGGGTGGCTAGAATGATTCTCATATAGGTCGAAGGATTCCTCGATTCGTTTAGCACTTTTTACGCCACGAAAAAAGGCCGCTTTTCGCAACATGGGTTGAGTCGTGAGCTTCCGGGATTTCTGCTTGACGGTATTGAAAGCTTACCCTTAGTTTCATCATCAGCCCAGCAATCAATCATGAAAAAATTCCTCTCTCTTTTCTCCTTGAGCCTATTTTTCAGCTTCTCAAGCGCTTTCGCCGCAGATCCTGTCAACACCAAGTGCCCCTTGAAGGGAAAGGCAGTCGATGCCAAGAGCAAAATAGCCAGCGTCGAGGTCACATTCTGCTGTGGCAAATGTAAGTCTAAGTTCGATGCTGACGTGTTGGGTGGACTTAAGAAGTTTGCCGCTACCGAGGACGGCAAGTGTCCGATCAGTGGCAAGCCGGTTAAGGCTTCCAAAAAGTCCACCGCTGCTGTTGGCGTTTGCTGCGGTGGCTGCAAAAAGAAGGTTGAAGCTGACCCGAAGAAGCATCTCGCCAAGGTCAAGTAACTCCCGACAGATCCGCTTTTACAACGACCGCTCCATCACTGGGGCGGTCGTTTTTTTGGCTCGAACGATTCGGTGTTTCAAAAATATCATTGTTTATTACTATTCCTGAATGTTTTCTTTGGGATTAATCGTCGGGTAAATTACCGACCTGCTGTGCCGCAGCGCCGACTGTTGAGAGGAAAAGGAATAAGAACGCACGGAAACCCACCGAATGATTTTTCGAATAGTCATTTGGTGCACTTTTTCATCGGTTTCCGAACTTATTTCCAGCGATGACCAGAATACGTGGTTAACTTACCTCCCTATCTCGCCAAATGTTCGCTCCGCTTCTATGGTTATCAGCCGTGTCCTTTCTGGGTTACGGTCTAGGATGCGTTTTCACCGGGCGCATGCGTGCAGAGTTCGAACGCTTCGGGCTCGCCCGGCAGCGGGTCACCGTAGGGGTGACACAACTTGCAGGTTCGGTCGGTCTGGTGGCTGGATTGCACTTTCCTGTTCTTGGTCTAGTGGCTTCCGGCGGACTCGCCCTGCAGATGCTGATGGGGATTGGGGTTCGCATTACCATCGGAGATAGTTTGCTTCAAGCCCTGCCGGCCACTTTTTACTTTGTCCTCAACGCCTATCTTTTCTCCGGCCTGTTAAGGCAGTGAAAGAATCGCGATGATGACAGAGAGCAAAAGCATGACCAGGGCGGGCACAAATTTGACGAAAGGATCCCCAGCCCTAAGATGCATGGCAATCGCTCCCGTCATGAGCACCAAAAGAACTACGGCCGATGAGAAGATTACTTCGGGTAGCCAAATTCCGAAGATGAGAGCTGCCGCGCTGGTTAGTTTCAGGGTGCCCACCAACCACATGAACCACCCTGGAAGTCCGTAAGCGGCAAATTCCTCTCGCATATTCCTTGCGGACTTGCCCCGATAATCGGTGCCTTTGTTAAAACGAAGAACCCAGACGTTGATCAAGACCCCCGCGACTAATAATTGAAGGATGGTCAATAAGTAGGTCATCGATGGAAGTCTTGAATACGCTGGCGAATCTACAAGTGATTATTGAAACTCTCACCTAATTCACTCTCGTGGTGAGCGGACGGGGGGCATTCATGCCTTTCGACTGCTTGGGGTTTCTCTACGGAGCCTTCCCAACCCCACTCGTTTTGGTTACTTGTTGTTTCTTGAATTGAGAATTTGGTTTCGCATAGGGGAGACGGGCAATTTCAGTGATCGAGAAATAGGTATCGAGAGCGGTGGAGGCTACGGTGCCAAGCTCTGTGAGATCGAGCGAGCCGTCTTTTTTGATGGTGTGTTCGGGAAGATCGATGAGTTTGACGCGTCCTACAATAAGCTTCGTATCGTTTGATGGGATATCGATGATATCCTCGAGGGCGATTCCGATGCGGAGTGGGCTTTCCTTTACGAATGGTGACTCAAAGCCGGTGTGATGAAATTCCGTAAGGCCCGTCGCTTCGAATTCAGAGATAGTAGATGGGTAGCGGGCCGAGCATTGGTGGGCATTTTTTAAAATCCCGGCGGTGATGTGATTCAGGCTCCACTCCTTCGTATCGAGAATGTTCTTCAAAGTGTGCCGATCCACGGTGTCGGGGCGGGTGACCATTCCGAGCAAAACAGGATTGGAACCAAAGTGCGTGATACTCGAGAATGGTGCGAGATTCGAGGTTCCGGTGATGGAACGGGTGCCGACGAGGCAGATTGGTTTGGGGCCTGGAAGAGTGGTGGCAAGTTGGACGCGGGGAAGTTTTTCCATGGCCTCCAGATCCGCTGTTGAAATGATCATGGCGGAATCTCGGGCTGATTGAACAGGAGGCAAGTTTGACTTTTTCAGCAAACGGAGTTGTCGAATTACAAATTGTTCTGTCAGGTTGAACCAGGGGAGGGGGCCAACGGCCATCGAGTGCGTTCAGAACTATTCAATGATAACCCGCAGCCGGAAGAGTTGACGGGGTGTTGTTGAAAAAGGTCTGGTGCTTCGCCAGATGGAGGTCGCTGTCCCATCACCATTAGAAACCCGTTGATGGAGGACGATGTCTGCGGCGAGGTTGGACCAGTTTTCCAAATCGAAAGACACCTGAGCGCTGGCTTCGACCTCGTCCGTCCCTACCTTGTGGGTGATGGTGTAGGTAGGAAAGATTTGCCCGAGCTCAACCATTGTTCCATATTCGAGATTAGGTTGTGTGTCTCCAAAGATCCCGTCCGAGGTGCCCAAATAATATTCAATCAACGCGGGACCTCCATCGAGGTCGGCGTCAGCAGTGGCATCGCCAACGAAGGCCGGGCAGACATCACTGGTGCCCGGGTTGCCCCCTCGCAATGCGCTTGCTCTCCAGCTTGAAGCGAGGTTGTGATCCGGGAGTGATTCCGGACTCACCAGAACGAGGCTAAAGTCATCGCCATCGGCTTCTTCCGGCCACGGTGAGCTATCACCGTAGGTGAAGGATTGAATGATGATGCCAGTGTTGTTTTGCAAGGTGATGAGTTCACCTCCGTTGCTTAGGGCCATACCGTTTTCGAATTCACCGGCAATCGGGAGGCCGGTGCCATAGCGGGCTTCGAAGGCTACCCGGTTTGCAACAACGAGGATGTGCTCGCCCGGTGCCAGGGTGGTGGCGGCAGGGAAAGTGAAGTCAATGCCATCGGTGAAGCGGGTCCCGCTGAGGTCGAGCGAGCTGGCTCCCACATTAAGGAGTTCGATGAATTCAGTGTCTTCAACCTGACCGGCAGGGTTGTAGAAGAGTTCCGAGACGACGAGTTTATCGGGGCCGGGGGTGTCAGGTCCGCCCGTGCGTGTTACAGTGATGCTATCAGTTCCGACAGAGTTGCCCCGGCTGTCGAAGGCTTCGAGAGCGATGGCATTGCTGCCAATCCCCAGAGTGAGAGGAATCTCCCAGTCATCGGTGGTTTTCCACGTCGTGTCCAGGACGGTGCCGTTTGAGAGGCGGATCTCGTTCACGTTTACCCAGCCTGTACCCTCTAAAATGACAGGGCTGACAGAGGTGGTCAGGTTGTTTCCGCCGTTGGTGGTGATGGCGAACGAGACCTGGGGAACCTGTGAGTTGACTTGGCTCAAGATGTAATTTGAGCGACTGTTGATGTAGCCCAGGTCGTCAGAAAAGACATTGCCTCCAGGAACACACTCATCGAAGTGGCTTGTCCACGGGGCCATCCACAACTGGTTGTAAACGGTTGTGCAGATCTCATGGAGGTGAGCGAGGTAGGCACGCCGGTAGCTTTGATTCGCAACAATTCGGTTGAGCTCCCTGTTTTCGAAAATGTTGCGGGTGGCACTGAAAGCGAAATCAAGATCGTGTGGAAAGTACAGGATTTTGCCATCCGGGCGACCGTAGAATTGACCGTTGTGTCTGGAGTTAGAATAGAAGGAATCTCCGGCTCCAGTAGCACAAGAGTAGGCGAGCGCCCGCAGCCATTGATCAACGTCGAGGACGTCGGCCACGCTTGCGTTAAAGTCAGCACTTGATTTACTAAACTGCTTGCCGAGCGTCATCGCAGGCAGGTAGTCATCAAATTCCTGGTTGTTCTTAATGAGGTAGGTCCAGCGATAAGCCTCGAGGTCATCGCCCATGTTGTTGATGTCCCTGCCAAGAACGTTATCGGGTTGGGGAACTTTGTAACCCCCAGCGTCTGTCGTTGTAGGGTAGTAAATAAGCTCGTATTCGTATACGGTGCCATCGCTCCCGTCTTCAAATTGATCTTCCAAAAAGACGGAGCCAAAGCGGGCCATTTGCAGCACTGCGGCGCTGGTGTGGATGGGATTTGGTGAAATGACATAGGCGAGATCGTTAAACTCCCCCGGCACACCGCCCGATGAGGTGGCCATGAGGTCAAAGAGGATTTCGCGTTGCCCGACCACCTGGCCTTCCGATCGGTCGATGGCCACGCTGCGGTGAACGTTGCGAAAGAGTTGGTCTGAGGGAAATCCAAGGTTGAAGCCAACGCGATTGACTTGTCCTCGTGCCCGTTGGGAACCCTTGATGCGGACTCCGGCATCGTAATAGGGTTTGTTTTCGCGGTCGATGACGGTGCAGGGAACCCGTCCGTTGCTCATGAGATTTCGGGGGGTGAACATCCAGGTGAGATCGGCGGGGTCCATCACGATACGTATGTTGTTGATGCAGCCGGTGGTGGCGGCACGGCCGTCTTCGACCTCATACATTGCGCGGGAGTCCGGTCCGTCGGCTGGGATGAAGGTGCTGGCTCCGAGATCATCAGTGGCTGTCAGATAAAATTGTACGACATTCCCTGTGCTTTGGCCGGGAATTGTTCCCTCCCACTTTGAGGTGGTGCCAATCCGGGACATGGCCACATTGGTGAACACACCTCCTTCGGTCCGGTAGTTTAGAATCAGAGAACCCACACCGTCTGCATCGAATACATCAGCGCTCACGGTAACACTTTCTCCGGGTGCAGGGACAACAGGTGAATGGGTGAGGTTTTCTGACGTCGGGCCGGCGTTTGTGACGAGTGTGGAATTGGGTGCGCCCGGAGTACCGAAGATCTCCGGCCTCTTGAGGTGAAAGGTGTGTGGAATACGATTGAAGTAGAGGCGGGTGTGAAGAAAGTGGCTTCCGCTCAGCCAACGGGCGCGGAAGGAGACTTCGTATTCCTGTCCGTTGCTGACTCTGCGATTATTGGCGAGGGTGGCTTCAACATGGTTGTGCTGGTGTTCCGTTGAGCCGATGGCTTTGAGGTGGAGGACGTTTCCTCCTCCATCGGGGTCGGGGACGATTTCGACATCACGGTGGTTTCCAAGTGCCCTCCAGGAGTTGAGATTGTCAAAGGTTCCGTTGCTAATCATGGCTACGGCAGCGCCATCCGGGTTTTCGGTGACAGTGAGGTCATCGAGTAAGATCTCTCCTTCTTCGAGCATGCCAAAGATGAACTCGCGCCATTGACCATCGTTTCCGACGGGACTGGAGGATGCGGTGGCACGGAAGGTGTAGGTGTGCCATGAGGTTCTTGAAAGTTCATCACTGGCGGCCCAGGCGGCGGGCATGGAGTTGTCGGCGTCCGGATCAATGAGTTCGATGGTCGAGCCCAGGGCATCGGCTTTGTCGGGCCATCTGCCCCCGTCGAAGT
>Ga0213866_10000335_pt1 | contig 39107 bp, 42 predicted proteins | sample PICome_11_FD_160079 | JGI IMG/M metagenome (GOLD analysis project Ga0213866, IMG submission 160079) | Coastal seawater microbial communities near Pivers Island, North Carolina, United States - PICO284 | ecosystem: Environmental > Aquatic > Marine > Coastal | place: USA: North Carolina... | reverse complement strand
AAATATATGAGTTTTTTTCTTTATAGACATCAGCTTTTCCTGAAGCAATATATGCAGATGCAATGGCTGCAGAGCCCAACATTCTCACCTTACGCCAACTTTGAAAATCTTTAATCATTTTAGTTAAGGCTTCGTCAGAGTAATCGGTATCATTTGGTAAGCCTGTAATCAAAACTCCTGATTTTGGATTATTTATTTTAGATACTTTTATTTGCTTATCGTTTAATAAGGCATGACTAACCTTACTGCCTTCATACAAATTATCATTATTAAAATCGTAAATTACTCCAAGAATTGGCTCTAATTGATTTATCAAGCAAATTGAAATTGCTGAGATGGGAATAGATCTAGCATAATTAGCAGTTCCATCAAGCGGATCAACTATCCAATATACATCACCTAATTTCTCAACAGATTTACCGCTTTCTTCAGCAAGTATGGGGTATGTTGATTCAGCAGATAAAATTTCTTTAATTATCTCTTCTGCTTTTAAATCTGCACAAAGCTTAATATCTTTATCAGAAGAAAAAGTTTCATTGATGAGGTTATCATTAAGCAATATTTTTCCAGCCGAAAGCGCAGCTTTCTTTGCTAAAGATAGCTCTTTTAGTATTTTATTTTTATCCATATTGATATCTATTATAATATCCTATCAACTGAAATATTATGTGTTATTATTGCACGCATGTTAAATTTAGAGCTTATTTTTTCAATTCTCCTAATTTCCGCTACCTTTTCTGCAATTGCAAATGCTATTTTGAGAAAGTTGTCAAAATCGTGGTCCTTTTTAATCGATCTTCCTGATGACGTTAGAAAATTTCATGCTCAACCAACTCCTCTTATTGGAGGATTTGGCATTTTTTTTGGTATGTGTTCAAGTTTTTATGTTTTAAACGCTTTTGCAAATAGTGAAATAGATAATCTTGTGTACCCAATAGGATTCATTCAATTTATGCTTGGCTCATTTGGTTGTTTATTAATATTCATGCTTGATGACATCTTTTCGATATCTGCAAAAATGAGATTACTGCTTCAATCATTAATAATTTTAGGCCTGATAATGTCAACAGGCACTTATATTATGCAATTGCCAGATTTATTATCACTAGGTCCAATTAATCTTAATTATTTAGGTATTCCATTTACGATATTTTGTTGCGTAGGTTTAATGAATGCTTTTAATATGATTGATGGGCTAAATGGTCTTTGTGCATCAGTTGCTTTTAATGCCTTACTTTTATTATTTTTGGACAATACATCAACAATTTTTACAATCGTTCTAATGGGTTCAATTTCAGGATTTTTGATATATAACTTAGGTTTTTTTGGGAAAAAAAGAACTATTTTTTTAGGTGATAGTGGATCAAATTTTCTAGGCTTATCTGTTGCTGTTTTCTGTATTGTTTTAGCAGACGATATAAATACTACCAATTATCTTGGATCAACTTCAGCAGTTACTATGCTATGGCTTGTTGCAATTCCATTATGGGATTGTATTAGATTAATTTTAAGTAGACTAGCTTCAAAAAGACTACCTTTTAGTCCAGGAAGAGATCATTTTCATCACATATTACTAGATCGAGGGTTAACCTCTGATGAAATTTATAGAGCTTACACATTGGTATCATTTATAATTGGAGTTTTTGGAATTATTCTAGAAAGAATCTATCACGATACTCCATATGTTAGTTTCTATTGCTTTGTATTTTTTTCTTTTATATATTTATTTCTTTGTACAAAGCTAAGCTCTAATGAAAATTCTTAATTTTTTTAAAAAATCAAACAGCGATAAAGTTTCTTTAGAAGTTGATGAAAAGGCATATGATAATAATCTATTAGCAGTTTATCTGGCATATGAGGTTGCTAAAGCAGATGGTGAAATTGATGAAGATGAACTCAAAATCCTTAAACAATCTATTGAGATGTCCGTTGAAGGTATCAATAATATTGATCAAATATTAGATCAAATTGATTCTTATAGTAAAAATAGTGTTTCTCTTTATGATTTAATTACTGAAATCAATAATACATTTGATAAAAATGATAAACATGTCTTAATCAAATCACTTTGGGATATTGCATATGCAACTAATGGCCTTGATAAGTATGAAGATGCATTAATTAGAAAAATTACTGATCTATTAAATATTAAAAATATTGATATGCTAAGACTCAAAGATGAGGCTAATCCTAATAATCTATAAAAGAAGCATTTTGTTCTAAGAATTGAATCGAACTTTCACGATTGCATTTATATGGAAAGATACTCTCAAGACTATCATAAATATCTAGTCCAACATAAGTACCCATCTGCAACAAAACAACACATTTTTCTAAGTCATTAAGTCTTTCATCAGAAGCCAGTTCTGTAACTAAATTTTTATAATTTGGAACAGCAGAAATCATTTTAAGATTCTTTTTACTATCAAGAATAATGTATGACTTTTTATCATCATTAAAATACGGCTCCCATTCAATACCATTAGTTGAAAAACCGGGAGATCCTGTTTTTGCAAAATTAGTCCAAAATTGCATCATATTTTTTGAGGTATATTTTTTTGAAGGTCCCCTTGGGTAAATAAAGAAGCCATAGTCACCAACAAGTTTGTTGTTGCCTGTAAGCAAAGGTATTTCAGTTGCATGAGCTGCACCAATAATTTCTTTAAAATCAGCAACAATATATCTTCTATGATCATCCCAATCGTAGCGATAGGCATATAATTGATTAATGCCAGCCTCTTTTAATCCTGTTAAAGGCTCATCAACTCCTCTAATTTGCCAAGCATTGCTTCGATAGTAATTGAATGCTTCAAAAGCATCTTTATTTTTTAATTTAACGCTTGGTACACTAAAAATATCGCCTAAAAATGAGTATTCCAAGCCAACAAAATACTTTGCTGAACCTAGCCAAAGCTTGACTTCATCTCTGTTTGAGCCAGCAATTACAGGAACTTTATTAACATATTCTGATTTTGACAGAGCCTCTTTTATTCCTATTTTAGGAATAACAATACCGTCATTGGTCATTAAGGGTATATTCTGATTACTCTCACCAAGATATTCCTGATAAATATCCTCAGGACTTAAACTTAATAAAATATCTCTAACCTCTACAGTATCTAAAATATTTTTTTTAAATAGAATTTTTTTTACAAATTCGCTGCTAGTATTTTTACTTGTATCTGATTTTTTGGATTGTTTGAAAGCATAATCAGTACTAATACTCGTTGTATAACCAGACTGACTTATTGCCTTGTGGAATAAGCCTTTGGCTAAAGGTGAAACCAATAAACTTAAGACATTATGGCCGCCAGCAGATTCACCAAAAATTGTAATGTTATTTTTATCTCCTCCAAAATTTTCTATATTTTGGTTGACCCATTTGAGAGCTTGAATAATATCCAAGGTGCCAAAGTTAGATGCCTTGTCTAAACCTGATTGATTGTCTTGTATGCTGGGATGAGTGAACCATCCAAGAGGACCAAGCCTGTAATTAATAGTAACAACAATAACTTCATTATTTTTTACCATTTTAGAAAAGTCATAAATATCTTTTCTACCAGTGATGTTTCCCCCACCATGTATCCAAAACATTACAGGTAGTAATTTATCTAACTTTTTTGGTGCTTTGATATCAAGATATAAACAATCCTCAGATCCGACAATTAAACCATCTCCACTTGCACCGCCAAGACCGCTTGGTTCCTGAACACAGAAAGTCTCATCTTTAGTATTTTCTATCAAAACATTTGAAAAGAATGGCCGTGGAGCCTTCCACCTTAGGTCAGCAATAGGCGCTTTAGCATATGGAATATTGTTCCATGTAATGACTCCCTTTCCTTTTTGTCCATTGATAAATCCTGAAGTAGTTTCAACTAAAAAACTTTGGTCATTTGAAGACAAGCTATTAGAAAAGCCAAAGATGATTAAACTAAATAGTAATAAATTTCTCATAATGTATTTAACCAAAAGTATAATACTTCATCAAATATTCGGGATGTAGCGCAGCCTGGTAGCGCACTACACTGGGGGTGTAGTGGTCGTCGGTTCAAATCCGGCCATCCCGACCAATTCAATTAAATATTTTTTTAGTTGCTGCTGATGCTTTAAATACTGGTTTTTTAAATGCAGGGATTAGATGCTCTTCTTTAGTTTTAGGATTTCTTCCAACTCTTGCAGGAGTGACTTTTTTATAGAAACTGCCAAAACCTGATATTTTTACAGTATTTGAAGAAATTTTAATTCGCATCAACTCAAAAAAAGTATTGGAAAACAATAAAGCTTCTGATTCATTAATTTTTATATTTTTTGCTATGTTTTTTGATATTTTTTTCTTTGTTATAGTCATCTTATTTATAACCTGGTATTTCAACTCCACCAATTTCCATACATATTGTAACTATATTATCTATTTCATTATCAACATCATCTACCGTTAATGTTTTATGGTTTGAGTTAAAAATTAATCTAAATCCAATTTTAATTTGATTAGTTTTTTCATTATTATAAAAATCGAAGACAAAAGAATCTTTTAAATAAATACTTTTAAAATTTAAAATAATCTCTTCTAGCTCTTTTATCTTGTTTTTATCAGATAACACAAATGACAAGTCTCTAGTTGAAGAAGGAAAATCTGATATTGGTTTATAAGTATTAAAACTTATTTTATTTACTTCTATGTTATGCAAATTTTCTAAGTTTTTCGGTAAATTACTAAATTTTATAAGAGCCATATATATTTTATTTTTGATTTTAGTATCAAGTCCATCTCTTGGTATCTCAAAAATACTATTTTTATCAATCCCAAAATGTTCCTCAAGATATTGATGATCAAGTTTTTTAGAAAATTCTTTATAATTATTTCCAACTCTACCTGAAACAATAATTCCTAAATATTTTTCATTTTCAATTTCACCATTATTTTTTCTTGAATATATATCAGATATTTCAAATAACTTAATCGATTCATTTTGCCTTTTTTCGTTATATAACAAGTTTTCTATTAGTGAGTGTTTTAAGGTTGTTCTTAAATATCCTCTATTGGAATCTAATGGATTGTCAATTTTAATTGAAGCATCGGTTTTATTGGAAAAAGGCATGTTTATAACTTCATTGAACCCTTTGCTTGCTAAAAAATTTCTCAAAGAATTTTCATACTCAGATTCTTCAGGAGCCTGAGTTTTGTGTATTTTAAATACAGTCGAATTAATATTGTCATAGCCGATAATTCTTGCCATTTCCTCAGCCATATCATTTTGGTGAGCAATATCATGTCTGTAAGAAGGAACATTTATATGATTGTTGGAAATAGTAAACCCTAATTTAATGATAGAATTTTTATATAATTCTTCATCTATATTTGTGCCAATAATTTTTTCAATTTCTTTTACATCAAATTTTAATGTCTTAACTGGAAGCTCTTTTGACACAAAACTAGAGTATTTGATGCTTTTTATATTTGTGTGATCTGAAACAATCTTTATAAACCTTCTTAAAGTTTGTTCCTGATAGCTAGGATCTACGCCCCTTTCAAACTTATAAGAGGCATCGGAGTGCAGGTTATATTTTAAAGCCTTCCCAATTATTGATTCAGGATTAAAGTAAGCACATTCTATTAGCACTTGTTTAGTACTTCTAGTGCAAGCTGTTGACTTGCCCCCCATAACACCAGCAAGATTTATTACTTCATTGTTTGATTTAAACACGCAATTAGTTCCTGATAAGGTTATTTTTTTTTCAAGAACTGTTTCAAAGTTTTCATTAAAATCATCTGATACAAATTCAATATTGCCATTAAATTTATTAATATCATAACAATGAGTGGGTTGCCCCATCTCATAGGCAAGATAATTTGAAATATCTGTAAAAAAATTATTTTTATTTATCTGAAAAGTTGTGAAATAACTTTCCAAGTAATCTTCATATTTACTAGGAATCTCATCGATATCAATACTTAAAAAAGAAATAGCAGGACAATCATCAGTTGCATGATTTTCAAAATTTAAATTTAAGGCTTCAAGCCTCTCAGTGTAATAAACTGGCAATGTATCAAGAGCAAAGAATACGCTTAAATCTCGCGCTAACCCTAATAAAGACAAGCAATCTCCTCTATTAGGCGTAAATTCAATATCCAAAATATTACCGATGATTTCATTTTCATGACCTAATTGAAAAAGTTTTTCAGAAACATCCTCAATCGAAGGCTTATCTTTAAAAAAATTAATAAGGTGTGGATATGCAATTTTCATTTAATTAAATTGTTTTAAAAAATCTAAATTAGACTTATAAAAATCTCTTATATCGTCTACCTCATATTTAAGCATTGCTATTCTCTCTACTCCAAGACCAAAAGCTAAGCCACTAAATTTTTCTGAGTCAATATTACAATTTTCTAAAACCACTGGATTTATTATCCCGCATCCTAGGATCTCAAGCCATTTACCATCTTTAGATAAAATATCTACCTCAGCAGATGGTTCTGTAAATGGAAAATATGATGGTCTAAACCTTATCTCAATCTCATTTCCAAAAATTTCGTAAATAATCTGAAATATTAAGCTTTTAAGTTGTGCAAAATTTACACTTTCATCTACATGAATTCCTTCTACTTGATGAAACATTGGCAAATGAGTTGCATCATCATCCTTTCTATAAACTTTTCCTCCGGATGCAAATGACATAGGGGACTTATTATTAAGCATAGCTCTAATTTGCACTGGTGAAGTATGTGTTCTTAAGACATATTCTTTATCTTGTGCATAAAAAGTATCATGCATTTGTCTAGCAGGATGAGTTTTTTTGATATTTAACATATCAAAGTTATATTCCTCTGTTTCAATCTCAGGTCCATTAATAGTACTAAACCCAATTGATGAAAGAATATCCAATAGATATTTTTTGGTTTGATTTATGGGATGAACTGAACCAGGCTCAATGTTTAATTCTGGATAAATGCCCGTATCTTCTGACATTTTTTAAAGAGTTCTAGTTAACGGCAGTCTCAACAACCTTTTTAAAAGTTGCCTGATCGTTAACTGCAAGATCAGAAAGAATCTTTCTATCAATAACAATTTCTTTTTTGGTAAGGCCAGCTATTAATTTAGAATATGATACTCCTAACTCTCTTGCACCAGCATTAATTCTAGAAATCCATAATGATCTGAAGGACCTTTTTCTATTTTTTCTATCTCTGAATGCATACTGAAGAGATTTTATATTTGATTGTTTAGCAGTTTTAAATAATCTACTTCTAGCGCCATAATGACCTTTAGTGGCATTTAATATTTTCTTATGTTTTGCTTTAGCTGTTAATGATTTTGTTGCTCTTGGCATATTAATTTACCTTCTTATTAGTGCAGAAGCCATTTTAAGAACTGTTCCGGTTAACTTATTAAGTCCTCTGTTATGTCTTTTTCTTTTTGTAGATTGCTTGGTTAAGATATGATTTCTATTAGCGCTTTTACTTTTAACAGATGATCCGGTCTTCTTAAACCTTTTTGCAGCCCCTGAATGTGTTTTAAGTTTATATCCCATAATAATATTTCTTAGATAACTAAAGTTAACTTTTCTTTTTAAGAGGAGATAAAACCATTAACAATTGACGACCTTCTAATGATGGTTCTTGGTCAACTTGAGCTATTTCTTTTAACTCATCTCTTAATTTATTTAATAGATTAAGACCCATATCGCTATTTAAAATCTCTCTACCTCTAAACCGGACGCTTATTTTAGTCTTATCTCCATCAAGAATAAAGCTTTTTATCTTTTTTAATTTAATTTTGTAGTCACCTATATCTGTTGAAGGTCTAAATTTGATTTCTTTTGTCGTAGTTCTTTTTGCCTTCACCTTAGATGAGGAAACGTTTTTTTTCTTATCAAAAAGATGTTTGCCATAGTCCATAAGTTTGCAAACAATTGGATCGGACCCAGACGGTGAAACTTGAACTAAATCTAGTTCAAGCTGTTGAGCCTGCTCCAAAGCATCTTTGAATTGAATTAGGCCATGCTTCTCCCCTTTTTGACCGATGAGCATAACTATTTCTGCTCTAATTTTTTGATTTACAGGGAGTGCATTTTTTTTATTGATAGCTATGGTTTTGTTCCGATGTAATTGATTAATTAAAAAATTTTTTAATTGTAAGATGTTTCATGAAATGTGATTTTATAACAAAAAATGCCTTATTTAAACTAATTTATGGCTCTAAAATAAAATGATTCCAAGTAGTATTGTCTTTTCTATACAGATTTCTCTTATTTATTCTATATTCATTTCCTTCCCAAAATTCTATTTCATATGGTGTAAAAGAATAACCACCCCAATATTTTGGACATTTTTTCAAATCATCATTTTTTAAAGAATTCTTAAAATTTTCTTGAACCGCATCAAAAGAATCTATTATTTTTGACTGATTTGAAGAAATGGCTAATGCATTTTTTTCCTTCGATCTATGATAGAAATACTTTTGATTATATTCATTTAAAGTTTTTTTTATTTTAGCCTTCATTCTAATTTGAACATTTGTAGAAGACCAATAAATTAGTGCAGCTATTTGATTGTGAGAATTAAAAGAAGATGCTTTGGTTGAGTTATAGTTACTAAAAAAAATAAACTCGTCATTTGAAATAAATTTTAGATTTACGTATCTTGAATCAACCTCACTTAGATCTTTGTTATAAGAAGAAATTGAAATGGCTTCAATACCTTTTTGGCCTGCATTAAGAGCTTCATCATATTTATCTCTAAATATAAGAAAAGGAATTTCTTGATTTAAGTTAATAAATTTAATCATTGTATTAAAAATTTAGAATATGATGATATATATTCCATATTAACAATCAAGAACTTTAATAACAAAATCTGTAAACGAAAATATCAGTTCAACGCATTGATTTATATGTTGTTTAATTTCATTTTCCAATTATGAGCTTTTTTTAGAAGTAAAAGGGATTCTTACAACTCAATACCATAAAGCCTAAGTTAATGGCGATTGAGGAATATCAATCCATAACGAGCCTAAATGAAACAATATCTCTATCCAGCTCATCCATATCAATCTCAGATTTTAAAGGAACAATAAACATACATTGCCGCCCACACTCTTTTACACGTCTAACATACTTCTCTACCACGTGGTACTGGCGCCGATTAGTGTAATCATCAAAAATAATTTTAGTTCCTTCTTCAGCAAACTTAAGGCTTGTAAGAAAACAACAAACCCTAAATCTGCCATCAATCATCACAAGTTTTGGCGTCTTATCTTGCTTCCAAATATAATCAGTGTAGTCAGAAAAATCATCCTTCCTTTGATAACTTAATGGGCGCCCCCATTCACCAACATCACCCAGATTTGAGTGATGTATGTCAAGCCTATCATTGTTTCTCTGATTATCTATTCTTACGGCATCAACCCATTCGACAGATGTATCAACCGCTATCACACTAGCAGACGTATTGTTAAGTACCCACTTTGTTGATTTACCACAACCATACTCTCCGTATACATCAACTTTCTTGACTTCATCTTTAAATAAAGCATCATCACCACTAAACAAAATATTGGGAGAACCAAAGCGAATTTTATTAATAATAGAGATGAGAATAGCAGGAATAAAAGCCTTTAAGATCTTAATAAGCATTGCAGTGGATTGAAATTGAAATTTTGTATCATAATTATTACGATGTTAATTTAAAATACTACAGATGTATATTATATATAGCTAACTTAGAATTACCTTATCTACATTATCCCAATCGATCGATTTAACAGCCATATCAACATTAATGAATTGATGCTCTTTCAGCAAAAACTCCAGCTTGCTATAAGCTCGACTTAGTCCAACATAACTCTTAAATTTTCTAAAAATGCCTAAACCTGGCACCATCGGCTGATTGGGATCAAAATCCCTAGGGTGAAAGTAAGTCATAATATAATTATCGTGACTGAATCTTCTTTTAAGGTACCAAAGTGGGAGCAGTCTAAAATATCCGCCACCTGAATAAACAATATTCTTACCTAGAATTTTTGATGTATTAATTGGTAGTGAATTAAGCGTAATATTCTCATATTTTATCAATGATGGGCGCGCTGCAAAGTAATCGGGAATCCCTCCATGTGCTCGACTTGCAGGAAAAACCGAACAATCATTATCAATACCAAGTCTATGTAAAATCTCAAAAGCCCAAAGGTTTTTTGATGTAATCGAAAAACCAGGTGCCCGATAAGTATCAATTTTTGTTCCACTAACCTGCTGTAATGTATCTATAGAACGTCGCAAGTCTTCTTCAAACTGACTTTTAGACTGATTATATGCAAGCTGATGTGTATGTGAGTGTGTTGCTAAATGATGACCACTATCAACGATTTTTTTAATTACGCTTGGGTATTTTTCAGCAATCCAACCTAAACAAAAAAATGTAGCGGGCTGATTAGTATCGCATAACAAAGAAAGAATACGATCAACACCAGTCTCAAGTCGTGATGGCATTTTTTTCCAACTAGCTGGGCTTGATGTCTCTGGATTATCCAAAACATGAAACCAATCTTCGATATCAAATGAAAGTATTTTCATTAAAAAAATTTGGCTCCCGCCTTTTGAAATTCTAAAACATCTTCCCTTTCAGGAAAGCCAAAATAAGTCATATCATTATCCTCATTTGGAAGTGTAGAAATATCACCAATTAATATCCTGTTTAACGCTTCGATAATACATTCCATTCCCACTTGCTTAGTTATTGTTATTAGTTGCGCTTGGGTCATATCATTAATGAAAACCTCACGCTGGACAAGTATTGGACCACTATCAATTCCCTCATCTACAAAAAAAACGGATACTCCAGTTTTTTCTTCTCTATTCTTAAGCACCCAGAAACTAGGCATTAGTCCACGGTATTTAGGTAGTAATGCTGTATGAAGATTTAAACAACCATTTGGCGCCAAACTAATGATTGGATCTTTAAAAATTTCATTACCTTGAATACTAATCAATAAATCTGGATCGTGGTCTGAAATTTTAATTATTGAAGATTTTGAGTTTATTGAGTCATCTAGTTTGATAATTGGTATTTTATTTTTTATAAGAAACTTTTCAACACTACAGCCAGTAATTTTTGAATTGATTAACTTAAAAAAATAGTACAAAGTGAATTTCAGGCCAAATACTTTTAGAGTTCTATGTGCCTTTTGGTAAGTAGTCAATTTTTTACCAAATGGCGATGTTGCAAGTAGTACTACTCCACTTATATGGCACTCTTCGGGTAAGTTATCTAAAAGATAAGAAAGTGATTTTTGTAAATAAAATGGTTCATTCTGAGTTATTAAAACAATATTCATTTTTTGTCAGTCTCCCGAAAAAAAAAAGAATTAAACTGATTTTTTTTCTTAAAATCCATGAACCAATCAACAGTTTCTTCTAAAGCTTCTTTCGTACTATATTTTTGGATAAACCCTTTACGAATGAAATTACCTGCATGAAAGTTAGTTGGGCGAACAAACGTATCTATTCTTGCTCTAGTAATTGGAAAATTTACCTTCGTAACACGAGATAACAAGTCAAAAATACCTGCGATTGACCAAATGATAAAAAATGGTAATTTAATACCAGTACCGGACTTTCCTAGCTGCAATCTAATATCACTTACCAAATCTGACATTCGACTAGGTGGTGCATCAGCATAGACATAGAGCTCATACCCTTTAGTTTTCTCTATTGCAAAGATTATAGAATCAACAAAATTTTTTACATATGCAGTAGTTTTAATAGTTTTTCCATCTCCAACTATCGCGAATCTTTTAGAGAAAATGCCATCTATAAGACGGAAGATATTGTTATCAACAGCTCTATAAATACCAGTATTTTTTGGATTGGAGGGTCCATATAGGACCGATGGCCTAATAATTGCCAGGTCTTTTATTGTCGAGGTATTATAATTTTCTATAAACAATAATTCAGCTTCTTTTTTAGAAAAACCATAAGCATTAATAGGATCATACGGTGCTGACTCATCCAAACAATCACTCGTTGCTTGGGGCATCACTGAAATTGATGATACAAATATAACTTTAGGTACATGAAGCTTGTTCATAGCTTGTATCAATGATTTAGATGCCTCTACATTATCTCGAAAAAACTCTTCATCACTAATACCCCAATCAGCCCGAGCAGCAGCCAAATGAATCAAGAGATCAAACGTGTGGCCTTTGAGATGACTATGTCTTAAATCAATTAAATCCAATGATATAAAGTCATCACAAACTGCTGAAGGAATTGGCTTTCGATCGGTACCAAAAACATACCATCCTGATGATCTGAGAACAGGAATAAGGTGTTCTGCAACAAATCCTGAGGCTCCCGTTACTAAAACTTTTGGCATATCAGTATCCCTTAATAAACTGCAGATGCTACTATTTTAATTGGATTTTAAAAGATTGACATGTGCCGCTAAAGCCTTACGACCAACCAATTAAAAAGTCCGACATTGCTGTTTTTTAATAGGTTCATATTATATAGATTAGGACGCAGATTACCAACGATAGTCGATTACATGCACCCAAATCCAAAATACAACCTACATAGTTCTATAGCAGTTCAAATTTACCATCTGTTCAAAACAAAGGAATTAGTCCTATGAGACGCTGCTTTGAAATTGAAACAATTTGCGTCTGTTTTTTCAGGGATTTCGATTAAAACACATAATTATTTTGCTTTCTTATATTTTGCTTATATATTTTTTTTAAAGCGTAACTGAGAGAACTTTAAAAAAAATTTGTATATAGTATTCTTTAAGCCGCCTTTACCGAAAACTTCATTAAATGCAATGTAAGATTCGAATAAACCCAATAATTTATACTTAACTGAAGAATTTGATATACCGCCCGCATACTGATCACTAAATACTCTATCATAAATTGTTGTATTGCCACCGTTTTTGATAACTTCCATCTGCATTTTATAATCTGAGGCAATTATTTTTTTTGAATCAAAAGTAATGTTATTGCTTCTAAGAAAATCTAATTTAATTAGAAGGCTTGGGTGAGGTTGTTGGGGAATAAATTGTTTATGCTGTTTAAAAGGCCTATACATGCGCAGAATCTTATCTTTATTCCTAATTCTTGTAACACCCGCCATCATGGTTGCATCTTTTTTGTACAATTCCTTTTTTATGAAAGCAATTACGCTAGAGTCTGTTAATTTATCATCTGAATTCAGAAACCAAACGTAATCTCCAGAAGCCATACTCAGACCCTTGTTCATGGCATCATAAATACCTTGATCGCTTTCTGAAACCAATTCTTTTCTATAACCATCATTATTACTAGTATAGTCTCTTAATATATCTATTGTTCGATCACTCGAATCACCATCTATCAATATATGTTCAAACACTTTCTCTGTTTGATTAGATACGGAATCAATGCATCTTTGAATAAATTTATCGGAGTTAAAACATACTGTAATAAGAGAAATTTTCATAAATATAAACTTATATCATTTTAAAATTTGATTTGTGCGCAGAACATTCAACACATCTAAATAAATTTAAACCTCAAAAAATTATGGTTGTTACTGATATCTAAGAACATATATCCAACATCTTCTGAGCTATTGCAGTCCAAGAGAATTTATTATTTAAATATTTCCTGCGACTGCTAACTAAATCTGCATCAAGTTCAGAAGAAAAACGCTCTTGCAATTTTAATAGCGGTACTTCCTTTGAATTCCAATGAAAAAAACCATCCCCATTTAAACCCAATGCATCTATTTCATCGCGGAGATTAACTCGAGACACCACAAAGTCTCCCTTTTGAATATACTCTAATAGTTTGAGCTTAAATCCTGACAAAAATTGGTCTTCGATTAAACCAAAACCTCGAGCGTGCAATTTAGTCTCATTGCTGATGTTATCAGTATTGAAAGCTCGCATTATTTCATTATCAGAAATTATTGATTTCCGCTTAGGATACCAACCCGTTGAACCAGTTCTTTTAACCAAAGATATATCAATGGGAGAGATTTTACTGGGGTCAACAACCTTAACTCCAGGAGGAAGATGGTATGTTTTATAAGCCCACATATCATATATGTATGATTGTTCCCGAGCACTCAACACCACTATATTTTTAGCACTGTCAAAAGCTTTCTTAAAGTAACTATCAGAACCCAGTCGAAAATAATGCTCGCTGAGTCGCCCTTGATGCCATTGAAATGCGGGTAAGAAATTATGAACAATGAAAAGTTCGGGCTTAATCTGAGAAACTAGTGGTATTAATAGCTCATGAGAAACTATCCGATGCGCTCCATGACGCAGGTCAAGTGTACCCGCATTTTTGGGTCCTCGCGCCCATAAAGGAAAAAGTTGCATTCTTTTTTTTGTGACCGAAATTTCAAAAATTTTAACATCGGCACCAATTTTAGTTAACCCATCGATTAATCGTCGATCGTAAATAACACCGCCATCAGTCGCCCTGTCTAATGGCAAACATATATAATCCACTTGTAATTTCATAATTTCAAATTATATAAACATTCCAATAGATAACTATTAACCAAACATCCCGCTAAGATAACTTGTATAAGGGATTAACGAATTGAGCTCATCGGCACTTTTGACCCATAGGTATGTCAGAAGAAGAGCGGAAAGAAACAAAATAGGAAACAATCTTATCGCCCCAGTTAGCCGAATCCGACCAAACACTAATCGCCAATCAAACCATAATAAAGGTATAAAAAAGAACCAAGCCAAACGACTTAGAGCTGAATCAATACTCAAACATATAATGAAAATAATTAAACCAATCCATAAAATTTTCGAACTATTCCTTGACCCTATAGCCCCGGTGCTGATAACAATCATAATAATTGCCAACACAAGCTGACCAAATCCAAATGATGTACCATTTGAGTAATACCGTAAAACTCCAATATTTTGTATAAACAAACTTAGAATAGCATCATTAAAAAAACTCCATAAGAAAATAGAGAAAACAAAAAGAAATATGTATCTGGAATATTTATCACTTAAATTAAGTATGCTCAGGATTAATATAAATGGAATAGCTGCATAATGCGCGCACGCAGACAATATACCGAAGGTAAAGAACCAAAAATGTTCTTTTTTGCTGTAGTGATGGTATGCATTAATTGCAAATACTATTGATAATGCCTGACGGACTGCTGAAAAACTTTCGACGAAGAACCAAGGAAGTGTAATATAGTTGATAATAATCCATATATTATCCTCTCTTTTAGCAACCCTGTATAAAAGAAAAATTGATATTAGCGCATTGAACACAAAGTATAGTGGATAGATGGATGTCCAGCGACTAAAATAAAATAATAGCTGTGCGATAGGCTCGCGCGGTGGGATATTCTCTGATAAGCGAAATAAATATTCTCCATAGTCGTATCCAACATTTTGACGCAGTGCAAGAATCAAAAATATCGATATACATGCAAAAAAAATATACTGCTGTCTTTTGGCAGGACGGCCGAACGCACCCAAAACGGTTATCCACAAAGGAGTTAGGTAGATTAGAACACTAAGCATATTGGCTACAACATAAATGAAGTCATATCAAGCAACCGCTATTTTAAGCAGTAGTTTTTGCTGAAACTGCCAATCCAATGTCAACTTTTTTCATATAGAAAGATCCAGGCTCCCTAGAATTATCAAAATGTGGACATACCTTTGTAAAGTCATTAACATACTTCCTAGATAGCAGATTCAATGCTGCTACGACTTTGAGACTAGAACTATCTGTCAACAGGGCCTCAAGTAAATATTGCTCGTTCCAAAAAATTACACTCTCTTTGATCCATCGATCGAGGTAATCATGAGGAGTAAATATATCATGAACATGGATATAAACGCCTTTGTTGAGACTTGGAATTATTGTCAAGTATTCATGCAAAACATCGCCCTGTGGTCTTATCATATGTGATGAGTCAATGAACAAGAAATCATTTTCATTCAGATCTTTAAACAATTGAATGTCAATATTCTCGATTTTCTCCCTAATTAATTCTATCTTTGGGAACTGCTCAAGCCATGATTCCTCGTAAGGCTCAATACAGATATGTGATGTCATCTTGCCGGTTTCCTGCTCATTGAGCTCACATGCGCGATGAATTATTTTAGTTGAAGTTCCACAGCCAACTTCAATCACTCTATTAGGCTTTGTATGCCTGATAAAATTATATAAAAATTCAGAATCTGCCGGTCCAAACATACTGTTTGATAGTCTAAATGAATGTTCTCCATTCTTACTTGATTCCGACTCAACAAATTCACTAAATTCAGACTGATAAGTCAAATTTTCTAAAAATTCAATCTGCTCACTTTCCTTCAAGATAACCCCAGGTAGTTCTCGCCGCTCACACAAATCTTTTGTTAAATGCTTATCATTAAATAGTGGTTCATAATAATGATCTCTTATTGGAAATACGCCAATTAATTTAAGTGCTCTTGTGGAGAGCTTCAAACGAAGTGAGCCTATACGCCTATAAATTTTTAGCACCAAGGCTGAAATAACTATAAATGGAACACATAACAAATCTATGACATAGAATAGACTTTTATTTAAATTATTCATTTTTAAATGACCCTAAATTGGTTGCAAAATTTTAGCTAATCTCTATATAAATTACCAGCGAAAGATTGAGCATTTCAGCCCTTATCTGCTTTTTGAGACCAAACCGCACTCAACAAACAGAAGCCATAGATCGACATCAAAATAAAAATAAGTGCCTGGTTAACCCCAAATAAATAACCATAATAGGCAAGCACCCATAATACAAGAATCCAAACTAACTGAATAAATGATGAGTAAAATATTACTCTTGTCATCGAACGTGCGACAAGAGTGTTAATTTGGAAAGCACGAAATGACCAACCGGCTATCAAGATCAATACTAATATATAAGTCATATCAAGAGAAAAATTCAATTCCATTACACTCGAATATATGGCCCAGATAGCTACAAATGCAATAGGGCTTATAATTGCTATGCCCAAATGTATAATCCTAAGTAATGCTGTGTTGATGCGGTTAGTAGAAATAAACCTGAAAATGATAGCATTTAAGTTTGTAGTTAATGTAAGCAATCGGTCAATCATTGGCCAGTATAAAACTAGGTTTAAAATCTTTTCTTTAGATATCTGACTGGCTTCGGCAATTGGAACTATTAATCTAAAAAGCACAATTGTAGACGCGGAAATAAATGATGTTCTCCAGAAAGGTAAGTCGTCATCCTTTTGCAGGCTTTCACTATTATTGACACTTCGTGAGCGAGTTGCGTTCCAGAGTAATATTTGAAAGATTAAAACTAAACTTCTCAGAATATAACTGACTGCTAGTACCCAAAAAAAACCTCCCAAAGTATAAACAGATGAAAAGTACACTCCAAAAAACAAAATTAAAGAGCCTAAAATTTCTGATATGTTTATGGCGATAATCTTGCCAAGACCAAAACACATCATGAGCAATTGTGTAAATAACGTATAGAAAATCATCCACATAAATAACGGGAATTTCTCGTCTATGTTATTGAGCTCTGCAACAAGAAAACATGCAATTATCGCTATCAAAATCGAGATAAGCACAATTAAAAAGGCACTTGACCTCAATTTTTCTTCGTCAACAAATTCCTTAGAGAACCTGTGCTGAAGAATAGTTGGATAGCCTAGTAGCGCAACACCACATGATAATATTGTGAGATTATAAATAACAATTAACTTAACGTAATCTGCTGAATCAAGTCTGTCGGCAAGAATGCCAAAAGCGACAATAAATAATGTGGCTGTCAAAAACTGCCTGCATAGAATTGACAATAGCTCAAAGATTCTAGACTTTGCGAAAGATTTAATACTAGTGTCCATTAAAGCGCCTTTAGACCTCAACTATTGGTAGAGACTTGGTAATTGATTCTTGATCAATTTGAGAAATACCTCGAACAAGTCTCTCCAAATGAGGATGAAACACAACCTCTTCTGAGGTGTCTGATGTTAAAACGCTTGAAATATCACTTCTTAAAAAATACAGATTTAAGCCGGTAGAGTCTGCACCCAAGCATCGATACCCTTTATCAACTCCTAATGAAATTAAAGCTTGAAAGGACGCCCCATGACCTAGACCAGATTTATGAAAATTATGACGAACAAAGTCATCACTATATGGTGTAGAAACGCTTGCAATAGGACCAAAGGATGCATTGTATTCAACTGAGACAATCCTAGGATGAATGACCTCTATAGCTTGCCATATCCAGTAATCATTTCCATCAATGTCGATAGATAAGTAGTCGATTTCTCCAGACATACCAAAACTTCTTATGGTATCGTTTATGTTTGATTTAGTTATGAACGATTCGGTTATCGATATCCTATCACTTAGCTCGGCCTTTCGAATCATAGCATTAGCCTTCGCAACTTCAGCCCCTGATCCGTCTATATAGAATCCTTTTCTATTGCTTGCCAAAAGTGAAGCAATTGAATTATTTTCAAATATTGAAAATCCAAATTCTAATGTAGACCCATGAGATGTGCCAAACTCGCTAAGCAAAGACGCGATTAACCCACCTTCTCCATACTGTGATAGGAGTTTTTTTTCTCGATGAAGCAATAAATCACTGCATCTAGTCATCTCAACATGCTCTCTAACACTCCTTATAAAGCTTTCTCTTTTATGCATAAAGTTTTTTGATGCTCTATGCTCATTGAATTTTCTCTTAAGTTTGTAACTACTAAACATCTTTAATTACCTTTAATTTTTGTTTATACCATTCAACCAAATTACTTCTTCGTCTTACCCAAAGCCACTCATTATTCGTTTTTCTTTTTTTAGTACAAGGTTTCTGGAGGTTCTTGAAAATGGTCAAAAGACTTGCCTCTATATCAAAACTTTGACTAATAGATTCATCCTCTATATCGAACATATCAATGGTACCAAAAAGGTGAAACTGCTCTTTTGAGTCAAGTTCCATCTGGCTAAAGCTTGATCGAGGAACAACAACTTGCACTCCCGTAGCTGCAGCTTCCCAATATGAAACTGAAAATGCTGTGAAAACAACGACATCGCTAGCACAATAAAATTTGTTTAACTCAGCCATAGGCTGCCATCCTAAAAGCCTAAGTTTTCTTCCACCAGCCTTACGGATTGAATTTTCTAGCTCTTGATCAATACGCCCAACAATAACAACGACAAAACCTTCAGAAACTGCGGCCCGAACAACATCAACAGGTCTCTTGATGTCAGTGATTTTACCAGTGATCAATAAAACTCTTTCATCTTCTCTATCGACACCTAACTTCTCTCGAGTTATTTTCCGTAGGTGTTGACTGAAATAAAAATAGTCTTCATCAGCTCCTAAGGGAGCAAAAGTCATATCCACTTTACGAAAACTATTTTTTAAGAAGTGTTCTTTATTTGCATATACTGTGTGTCTAACATGATCTACTGCTAGAGAACCCAAATGAATCAATACTCGACGTACCATTGAATCAATGCGATGGAGTACTGTATATTTTCTATCACCTCTCTGCTCGTGATCATAAATCACTTTTTTACCAGCCATTTTTGCTATTAAGGCAATAATTGCAGTGAACCCTTGACGAAATTCGATGACATGAACAATGTCACTTTTAAGTATTAAAAAAATTGGAGGAATTATTATAAAAAAATCTGAAATTCGGACTAAAGCTCTACGCCGAATCACGGTAAAGCCATATCTCCTAGAATTTTCTTTATCTAACTCGTTTGGAATTGTTGGCTTCATTCGTGATCGACTATATTTCCAGACATTTGATCCACTAGACACAAAAAGTGTCACGTCAAATCCACCCTCTACAAGGGCACGACTATATTGGTGCTCTCTTAGAGAGGGCATACTGCTTTCATAAAAAGCGGAAACCAGTAATACCTTAGTTTTCTTTTTATTCATATGTTTAATCTAAATCAAAGTTAATGCTATAGTTTATATTGTAAAGAATTCTGATATTTTCTTTTTATAATTTTCTCTAGAAAAATTAGCTGTAATTAATGAGTTTAATCTGAGCTGTCGGCGATAAAAATCCTCGTTAATGTCATCGATTAAGTTTGCTAGCAATACAGGATCATGAATATTAAATCTAGCACTCGAATCCACAAATTCCTTGTAAACATCTATATTAGAGGTCAAAACTGGAGTATTTCTTACCATGGCCTCGACGACTGGCATACCAAAGCCTTCTTCAATTGAGGGTGAGATTAAAAAGTGAGTAAAGGCAAATAACTCCTCGAGCCTCGCTTGATTCACATACCCATGAATCGATATGTTGCTCTCATGATAATTAACTGAGTCCGGAAGACTATCCCAAACATTGCCAACAATATCTAGCTTCCACTTCCTTTTTACATATCCTAGAGACTCAATGAGAAAATTTAGATTCTTTCTTGGAATTATACTTCCGATAAATAATAATCTAAGAGGTTCATCTCCTTTCGGATAATTCGATATAGGTAAAATATTAGAATCTTTTGGTGGCTCTATCATTGGATATACTAAGCGCACGTTATTCTCTATACCAATAAACCTTTTGACATCACTTTTAGTAAAACGTGAAATAACACGCACTCTATTGGCTTTCTTTACACTTTTTGGGAAATAAAATTTCCAGTAAAGGTCAAGTAACTTCCCTCCAAAAGATGAATTACTTTTATACCCAGATTTTAAAAAATACAAGTCATGGACAGTTACTGTCGATTTTACCCAGATAAAAAAAGGAATACCAACAGTTTCAAAATGTACAACTGCTGGATGCCATTTTAGAATTTTAAAAGGAGTTATAAGAAAAGATATAAAATATCTGAGTTTGTAGGGAAAAATGACAGAATCAACTTTTACGCCAAATTCAGAAAAAAATGCATCATGCTTCGAATGACAGATTAAAACTACTTCAAGGGCATCTATTTTCGAAATTACAGATAGTAGATCTCTATAAACTACAGCAAATCCTCCATCTTTTGGGTCATATGAAAGAGCATCAATTAAAATTCTTTTTTTTTTCATATAAAATATATTAGGTTAGCTTGACCTGAGAGCACTTAAAAAGCGCGATTCTTATCAAAAAGATTGCAAAATTAGCTTTTATCTCTGAAATCATTAACTTAATGAAGGCTCTATGTAACCGCAAAATAGTATGTTGGAGACTTCAAGTTAATTGAACTAATCTTAGCGAAGCTCATATTCATTCTCCAAGAACCAACTATAAGTCTTTTTCAAGCCACGCCTTAGGTCAGTTTTTGCTTGCCATCCAAGATCGGATAGTAAATTTGTATCCATTAGTTTACGAGGCGAGCCATCAGGTTTTTTCCTGTCAAAGACTATTTGGCCATTAAAACCAACAATCTCACTAACGAACTCAGCTAATTCGCGAATTGAAAGATCCTTTCCTGAACCAACATTTACATGAGATTGAAGAGGCTTCACTTTTTTATAATATTGTTCTTTTGACAAACTCATAATAAACCAACAAGCGGAGGCCATATCGTCAACATATAAAAACTCACGCTTAGGAGAGCCAGAACCCCACACTATAACCTCCTCTTCTTTCTTTAGCTTTGCCTCATGAAATCGACGTAATAATGCCGGTAGCACGTGACTATTTTGCGGATGAAAATTGTCGCCAGGACCGTAAAGATTTGTGGGCATTATGCTCCTGTAATCAGTTTGATATTGACGGTTATAACTTTCACACATTTTAATACCAGCTATCTTCGCCACAGCATATGGTTCATTAGTTGGTTCTAAAAACCCATTCAATAACTCACTTTCAGAAATAGGTTGTTTAGCATGTTTGGGATATATGCATGAGGAACCTAAAAAAAGTAATTTTTTTATGCCAGCCTCATAGCTTTGATGAATTACATTAGTTTGTATCATCAAGTTTTGATATATAAATTGAGCTGGATATGTATTGTTCGCATAAATACCGCCCACCTTTGCGGCAGCCAAATAAACCTGATCAAATTTATAAGCATGAAAGAATTCTTTTACCTGGGCTTGATTAGAGAGATCTAATTCTTTTCGAGACGCGGTAATAATCTCAATACCATGATTTTGTAATTCACGACATATAGCCGAGCCAACCATACCTTTATGACCTGCAACAAAAATTTTAGTCACTATTTTATCCATCGGATTGAAACGGAACTTTATAGCCATGACTTTTGAGGATTTTTATCCCTTTTGCCTCCTTCAAGTCAGACTTAATCATCTCTGCACACATATCTTTTACTGTAATCTCTGGTATCCAACCTAACTTCACCCTTGCATTGGAAGGGTCGCCTAACAAGGTTTCAACATCTGCTGGCCTGAAATATCTTGGATCAACCTTAACGATTACACTTCCAACTTTAATTCCTGGAGCATTATCACCTGAAATTTTAGTGACAATCCCTTCCTCTCTTTCTCCAGAGCCCTCAAACTCCAACTCTATTCCTAATTCTGCTGCAGACCACTGTATAAATTGACGCACAGAATATTGAACTCCGGTCGCTATAACAAAATCTTCTGGATGTTCTTGCTGAAGCATCATCCATTGCATTCTTACATAATCTTTTGCATGCCCCCAATCCCTTAGGGAATCCAGATTACCCATGTAAAGACAACTGTCTAAACCCTGTGCGATATTGCATAGACCCCGAGTGATTTTTCTGGTGACAAATGTTTCGCCTCTGCGAGGTGATTCATGATTGAATAAAATCCCATTGCAAGCATACATGTCGTAAGCTTCACGATAATTGACTGTTATCCAATATGCATAAAGTTTTGCTACGGCATAAGGAGATCTTGGGTAAAAGGGAGTTGTTTCTTTTTGAGGAATCTCCTGAACCAAACCATAAAGCTCAGAAGTAGAGGCTTGATAGAACTTAGTTTTCTTTTCCAGCCCTAAAAATCTAATTGCCTCCAATAAACGAAGGGTGCCCATTGCATCAACATCAGTTGTATACTCAGGAGTCTCAAAGCTCACAGCCACATGAGACTGAGCGCCAAGATTGTACACTTCATCTGGCTCAATCTCAGATAAGATTCTGGTAAGATTTGATGAATCGGTAAGATCACCATAATGCAAAACCAAGCTTTGACTATCGGTGTGCGGATCTTCGTATATGTGATCAATGCGTTCTGTATTTAATGACGATGCTCTGCGCTTGATACCATGAACCTCATAACCTTTTTCCAAAAGAAATTCCGCTAAGTAGGAACCATCTTGGCCTGTAATACCCGTAATAAGAGCCTTTTTTTTCATATTAATATCTCTCTAAAATTCCAAAAATATTTATAACATCATTCCTTATAGCTATAGTTCGCCTTGACAGTCTCACAATAAACATCGTCTAACAAAACAATAAATAAATCTATAGAAACAAGCGATATATTTTTAATTATTGCTTTAAAAGCTTCTTTCTCTGTCATAGTTAATTTAAAAAATAAAATTTAATCTAGTTATTGCCAAATATATCTCTTGTGAAACATTTTGAATCAACATCTCTTAGACATTCATCCATTCGATTTGCAATAATTATATCGCACGTCTTTTTAAAGTCATTCAGATCTAAAATAACTTTTAGATTAAAAAAATCAGTCGAATCTAATTCTGGCTCATAAACAACAACCTCGACGCCCTTTGCCTTTATCCTTTTAATAATTCCTTCAACGGCAGAAAATCTAAAATTATCGCTACCTGTTTTCATAACTAGGCGATAAATTCCAACTTTTTTTGGTTTTAACTTTATTATTTCATCGGCAATAAAATCTTTTCGGATTATGTTTGAGGACACGATTGCCTGAATCAATTTCTGTGGCACCTGATTATAGCTTGCCAGAAGCTGCTTGGTGTCCTTAGGTAGGCAGTAGCCACCATAACCAAAGGATGGATTGTTGTATCCTTCACCTATGCGCTCATCCAGGCATACGCCAGTGATGATATTCTCAGTATTAAGATTATGAGCCAGGGCATAAGAATCCAGCTCATTAAAAAACGATACACGCATAGCCAGGTAGGTGTTGGCGAATAGTTTTGTTGCTTCTGCTTCTGTAGAGTTAGTGAAAAGAATTTCTATATCCTTTTTAACGGCTCCTTCAACTAAGAGGTTAGCAAACGCTTTTCCAGCTTCAAGCTTGTTTCCCACAATAATACGTGATGGATATAAGTTATCTTTCAAGGCTCGACCTTCACATAAAAACTCGGGTGAAAAGATAATACGGTCTGTTGAATGTTTTTCTTGCAGTAATTTTGTATGGCCCACTGGTATGGTCGACTTTATAACCACAAACGCACCCAAATTTGATTCAAGTGCTTCACTTACCACACTATCTACCGAGCTAGTATCAAAACAGTTGGTTTCTGAATCGAAGTTAGTAGGCGTTGCCACCACCACAAAGTTAGCATTCTCATAGGCAGTCTTCTTATCAAGAGTTGCTGAAAGGTTAAGCTCTTTTTGTATTAAAAAGTCTTCGATATCAGTATCAGCCACAGTGGACTGTTTTTTATTGACTTTTTCAACCCTAGAACTATCCACGTCAAGCACAACAACATCATTGTGCTGCGCAAGTAGAACAGCGAGTGACATACCCACATAGCCACTGCCCACGACAGTAATTTTCGTTTTACTCGTCAAACTTAGACCTTTAATTTGATGTTCATCGATTGCTTTACTTTAGAAATTTACTGTTGAGACTACTTTTTTGAAATATTATAAAAGTATTCATCATAAGTTAGCACCTGTTCTCCTTAAATATTTAAAAAAATAGAATACAAAGAAGTTCTCGAATATCTATTTGCTCATCAAAATAGTTGCGATGTTTGCAGGTATGAGTTTCTTGCATAAAAAGATTTATTAGATATATGAATTAAGCTTATCGAATTCTTGTTTCTTTTTGAGAATAAATTTCTTAGTTATAATTGCTTTTTCTAGCAAACCTTTCCGGGTCAAAACATATGTATAATTAATTTTTTGGGTTGATTTTGTAAAGTTTTCTATTTTAATAAATCCAATATCTACTAATCCTTTAAGACAATAATTTACTTTTCCTATGCTTAAACCAGTTTTTCTAGCTATTTGTCTTTGAGATGCATTGGAATCACATTCGATAATGTGCATAAGATCCAATTGATCTTCAGTGATTCTTTGAGGTTTGCTCATGGGAATTAAATAATATTTTGGTAACTACTTACATATAAAAAAATCCAAATTTATAGCTACCGCACGGATTAATAATTAAAATAAATTTTAAATACCACCGTTCAACAATTGAACATTATATTATTATGTGTTTTTTTAGTCAATATTTTTAAATAATAAGATCTTTTTCTGAGATAGAAACTCTTCTCATAGAGCCAAGAAAAGAAAGAAGTATATCTACTCGTTCTTTTGAAGAAAGTGAGCAAACTTTTGCGATAATTCCTTTTAAAGAACCCTTTGCAATCATGACATCTTGGCCTATTTTTATTTGTGAAACTACTGGATTTATCTTTGATTTTTCCTCTGCTATTTTCATGGCTTCAATTTCTTCATTAGAAATGCAGGAGATATTATCCCCAAATTTTAAAATATTTTTTATGCCCTTTGTATATTTAAGAGCGGAATGGTTTTCGGAGTCAATATTAGCAAATATATAACCGGGAAAGAGTGCTTCTACCTTTGGATTAGAATTAATCTTTTTTTTTACTATTTTTGGGAAATAGTATTCGAAATTTTGATTTAATAGATTTCTCTCCAAACTATTTATCTCGTTAATTTTGTAAGTTGCAACAAGCCAATGTTTCATAATTCAATTTGGTACCCGAGGCCGGACTTGAACCGGCACGATATTTCTATCGAGGGATTTTAAGTCCCTTGTGTCTACCAATTCCACCACTCGGGCAAGTTAATAGATACCTTAATCATTTATTATATAGCTATATAAATATGTTTGAAATCATTGGAGGCTGAAGCCGGAATCGAACCGGCGTCAACGGCTTTGCAGGCCGCTGCATAACCACTCTGCCATCCAGCCAATTGGTGGTATTGTATACATGATTTCAATAAATTAAATATTTTTATTGAAAATTGATATTATTTTTAATAATCCGCCTTTTCACATGTTATGAAGTCGAACTTCATAATCTCTGTAAAGGTAAGCCAGAATCTTGCTTCAATTAATCATAGTTGGTTTTTTCATATATTTTTCTTCAAAAAAATATATTTCACGCTCTTAAATTATTTTTGGTATATACCTAATGTAATCTATAATTCTCATAAAATTATATCAATAATTGCAATCTTTAAACTATTAGAGATTTTCTATATTAATATTTTCAACAACATACTTAATGTCATTCATAATTTTGTTATATTCATCTTGTTGAAGTTTGTATGGGTCAATAATATTAATATCATTAAACTGCGTAGTTAGAGATAATAGTTTATGTCTATATTTAGGATATTTGATGTTTAATTCATTTAAAACATAAAGGTCTACTGCTAAAAATTTATCAAAATAATTCAGCATTTTTTTATTGATTCTTTTTGGAGTATGAAAACCATAGTTAGCATTGTTTTGATTTAAAAACTTTAATGATCTTGGGTCCATGTTTGGTTGTGATATTGGTGAAATACCTGCAGAAAAAAATTCATAATTATCCTCAAATCTTTTTTTGAGTAAGTTTTCTACAACTGGACTTCTGCAATAATTGGCTACGCATACTATGCAAAATGATTTTCTCATTACTATCTGGATATTTTAATTATTAGAACTTAAATTATCTATGCTGTTAAGAAAAGTTGAGAAAGGAAAAAACTGTGAAATAACTTTATTCCATCTGGTTGTTCCGCTTGAATTTACATACACAATATCATTATTTGCAAGATAGAAATTACCTGCTTCAATAAAATTTGATGGGTTTTTTAAATCAGCATGGAAGATTAATGGATCTTCTCCAGGTATATTTTGTCTTATTATAAATACTTCTGAAGCTTCTGCAGTATTAGTATTCAAACCAAATGATTCACCGATAGCGTTTGATAGGCTAATTGGAACATCAGTAATATTAATTTTTATAGGCTTAGTAACTTCACCTAGCACAAAAACTTGTTGCGAATTAAATCTTGCAATTGTTACATCTACCTGGGGTTTAGTAAAATATTCAGACAAACTGATTGTTAAATCATTTCTTAGCTCATTTTGGCTCTTTCCTTCAGCTTTTATTAATCCAACATATGGAAAAAAAATATTACCATTTGCATCAACCCTTCTTAGATTAAGTTCAGTATTATTGTTGTTGATAGGAAATATTTCTTGTAGGCCCCATATTGTGACAGCTATTTGATCACCAACACCTATCTTGTACTGATAATTATTTTTGAAAGATATGTCAAATGTTTCTGATATGCCAGTCAACTTTACATTCTTGTCAATTGAATCAATGTAAACATACTTGGAATCGTCTAGCCACTGCGATTTTGTTTCCATATGCATTCCAGGCGATAGACTGCATCCTTGAATGAGCGCAATAGCTATTATTAGATTAAACTTTTTTTTCATAATCGTAATTGTCATCTAGATATTTCTCTGCATAATATTGGTAAGAATAGTTACCATAAATTCCATAATAACCATAGTAGCTTTTAGGTTTCGCGTATGCATTGTATACAATACCGTCAATGCTGGCACTTATTTGACTAAAATTATCAATAGCCTGTTTAACTTCATTCACTCTGCTAATTCCATGTCTTGCAATAAGCACATTGAAGTCACTTTGTTCAATCAATATTGAAGTGTCTGCAACAGACAATATCGGGCCGGTATCAATAATCACTAAATCAAAATAATCTTTAAAGAACTTAATTTTTTCTTTATATCCGTGGCTGTATAGGAATTGGAAAGTATTATTTAGACCTTTAACTCTAGGAACAACATGTAAATTATCACTAACGGCGTATTTATCTATTGATGATTCGTCAATTGAATAGAAAGTTTTTTCAGAAATACTATTTTTATCATAGCTTTTACCAATTTTTCCTCTCTTTAAGTCATTATCGATAAGTAATATTTTTTTTCCTATTTTTGCATATCCCTCTGCAAGTTTCATTGATATAGTAGACTTTCCATTAAAAGGTGTCGGGCTAGTGATTGTGATAATTTTTTTATCAGATTGAGTATTTTTTATTGAGCTTATATTTACTATAAGCGATTCTATTGATGAATTTAATGCTGTATAATCTTCGGAAACTATATCATCCGCTTGAGGAATAACACCAATTATTGGCACGTGAATATTATTGTCAAAAATTTCTGCTGGATTTGATAATGGTAAAAAATTAAGTCCTCTAATTATTGCGATAACACATGCGGCTACAAAAGCTAAAAAAGACATAAATACTACAGAAATTAGCTTAGGGCTTTGTAACGAAGCCACATATGCATCATCAACAACTCTAATATCACCAATTGTACTTGCCTCTAGAATTGAGAAACCCAATCTTCTTGATTCAAGTTCTTCATATATACTCCGAGATATCTCTAATTCATTATACAAATCGATATATTCTTGCTGTTCTTTTGGCATCATTTCTATCTCAGACAAGACTTCGTCCCTTTGCCTTTCAATAAAAGTCTTTTTACTAACTAAGTTTAAGTATATTGGATTGTTTTGTGTATATTTTTCTTTAGATTTTGCTATTTCAATGTCAATAGCGGAAAGAGACTGTTCTAACGATTGAATTTTTTGAATAATAGCTTCGATTTCTAAATTAACATCGATGGACTTGTTTTTTTCACGAAATTCTTTTAATTTTGTCTTGTTATTTTCTACAGCCGAGCCTATAGAATCTATGTTTTTGTCAATAAAACTAATTGCTTTTCTGGATTTTTCAGTTTCTAGAAAAATTCTTTGATTTAAAAAAATATCATTTGCATAATTTATAATTTTTTTACCCAAATCTATATCATGAGATTCATAGGATACGGTTATCAAGCCTTCATTTTTGAAAAATGAATTTCTAGATATATTAGAATCAACATTTATTTTTGATTTTATAGAGCTATACATATTTTCAGGATATGTAAATTGAACTTCTATTGGTCTATACTTTTCTAAATTTGCCGATTCAATAGAAATTCTTAAATCATTAAATAGAATTTCATCACCGTATTCTGAGGTTTGTATTTCATTAAAATCATCATCTAATAAGGTATAGCTACTGTCAGAAAAAGAAAACTGAAGTAAGTAGGCTTTATTAAATGGAGATATGTCAGATAGTATCTTAATGTCTATGCTCTCGTTTTCATTGAGATCTTTAATGTTAATATTTAGATTTAAGTCTTTAATTAATTTAAGAAAATTAGTTCGAGATTCATATAACGAAATTAAGTTAGAAATATCAGGTGCAGAGGATGAGGATGCCAACTGAAGAGTTTTAGACGGATCAAAGATATTTTGATTAAGTGTTTCATATTGCAAGAGACTTTCTATCAAGTATTTTTTTGGTGAAAGGCTATATTGAATATATGAAATAACAAATACAACAAACACTATTAAAATAATAAGTTTTGATTGCATTAGTAATAATCTAAATATCTTACCTAATTCAATCTCGCCATTATCATTTTTTGAAGAATAAAAATCTTCTGCTAATTTTTCTTTCATTTATAAATTTAATTATTTAATAATTATTTTGCATATTATATATATAGTATAAATATAAGGAAGGTTAGTATCTGGAAATAAAGAAAAAGATTATTTAATAGATTAGAATATTGGTCTACGTAAAAGTTCAATCCATTTAGTAAAAAAGAGAAATGATTTGCATATAGATTCGTGATTAATCTCTATCATCTGAACGAAAATCATTAATAATTTTTATATTTTTTAAAAGGTCGCTGTAATACTGCCTATAAAAAATTGATTTAGTAAAGATAACTAAAAAAATCATTACGTGAATAAAAAATCTTTTCACTAAAAAAAAGGCTATTAAAAAATAATTTTTTGAGAGGTCTCTTTTTTTTGAAATAGAACTAATTGAGTAAAAACTTAGGAAATTAAATATACTAAAATTATTAATTGCTTTAACCATTATAAACTCTTGTCCATTTAATTTATTGTTAATTAATAATGATTTTAAAGAATTCAAAGTTTTTTGATTAATTTTAATATCAATCATCTGATTAAGCTCTCTTATTATTTCTAAGTCATAAAAGATATCAATAATCTTAATTACATAAGCAAACTCTATGTAAATATTATATTGTTTTGATTTGTTAATAAGTTTATTTAAATCAAGATTCGTATTTGAAAATATTTTTTTTAAATCTAGAATGAAGATAAGGCCTACATCTGGACCTTGTTTTTTTGTAGCGTGATATATTAGATGCATTATTAGATCTTCATCACACAAGAAATATGTATCAAGAGATGATAATTTGTAATTTTTTTTATTTTTAAAAAATTCTAAAGAAAATTTACATTTTTGATTTTGAACCTTGGACTCTATTCTATGATGAACCTCAATTCTACTTCCATCAGGGTCTGATATTGGAGGTATATCATATCCATATTGAGAGTTTGATTTAAAATACTGTTTATTAAAACTTTCTTCAAATTTGTACCCGCTTTCAATTAATATACTTATTAATTTTTCGATATCATTAGGCTTCACAAGAATATCAATATCTCTTGTAGGCCTTAAAGATAAATCTCTATAATATCTTGTTAAAAGGTGGGCTCCCTTAAGAAATATAAATTCAATCTTAGCATCATTTAATATTTTATTTAGACGAATAGTTGAAACCACTATTGAAATTGTTTGAGCTGTATACAGTTCAGAATTTTTTTTTATTGAACTGAATTCATTGATTTTTGTGTAACCCAAATCATTATTTTTTAAAAAATTATACAAATATATTTCAAGCCTTGACTCACTTATTATTTTAATGAACTCTTTTCTTTCATTGAATGTCATATTTATAAATTGAGATAAACTTAAATTTTCTTCTAATAAAGAAATAGTATTTAATTCAACAATATTGCTAGCCATTGAAAAAAGTCTTATTAATAAATTTACTTATTTTATCGAAGTCATTAAAGTTTTTATCTCTTTTTATATTGTAAAGTGGAATAGTGTTCAAAAAATTTCCAATCTTATGATGAATATTAGAATCATGAATTTTTGATGATAGGGCTGGGTTAGATTTAAAGGAAGATAATAACATTGATGCAAAAGATTTATTAAAACCAATCTTTTCGATTTCAAATTTTTCAGAAAAACTTAAAACAAAGCATGCCTCAATTTTTATTGGATTTGAAGAAAATTTGCTATTGTTCAAAAGTACTGCTTTTCTATTTCTTTTATCAATCAGCTTATGCACTGATTTGATATTTTTACTAGTAATAATAGATGGATTATCAAGTTTGATTATTGGAATGCTTGGTCTTACGTAAAAGCTGTCCTCAAGTATATCTATCACACATATGTCTTCGGTTATAAGTTTTGATTTATCAAGAAGGTTTGATGCAAAAAATGATTTACCTGAAGTAGATATCCCTATAAACAGAAAAGCTCTTCCATTTATCTCAATGGCACTTCCGTGTAAAACAAGTTTGCTTCTTTGATAAAAAAGATAGGCAAAAGGTTGCGTGGCAATTATTTGAAATTTTTGAAAGTCTGAAATTCTATTATTAAATGCATAATGAATATTTTTACCGTCTTTTATCTCAATTTTGCATATGTCTTTTCTACAAAAATAACCAAACTGGTTATTCAAACTAAATGCATCTGAGTCAAAAGAGGTATTCTTCTCTTTAGAAGGAGTTATTAAAATTGAATTTGTTTTTTTTTTAAATAATTAAAAGAGCTTATCTTGAAATCACAAGATACATGCTCTCCATATAATAAGTAATTAAACAAGACTAGGAAACACTAGCATTAAACTGATCACTAGGTGATCCTGAATTTTTTTGGTCAAAGAGCTCGCTGAACGCTGCTTTAATAAGCTGCTTAGCTGAACCTTTTTGCACTAATTTAGGCTTAACGTAAGGTTTTTTTTGAAATGTCTTAATTTTACTCATTGTTATGAATTTTTTTCTTAAAAATATATCATTATTTTAATTAAAATCAAGCCATTTAGTCAAAATATAGATATGCTGGAAAATAATCATCTCATTCGCTGATGCAGAATTAAGTTCAATTGACTTAATATATTCTTTATCTACTAATGCATTAATATGTTCATTTTTAGATCTAATAATATCACTCTTCATTTCATTAAATCTCTCTTCCATAGAGTAATCATAATATGGACTTAATATCGATTTATTCATTCTGTGATATATAGAATTTGGTATTATTTCTTTCATTGCCTGTCTTAAAACAAATCTTGAAATTCCATTTTGTAGTTTCTGACTTTCTGGAATACACAAACAAAAACTTACAAGCCTAATATCCATAAAAGGGTATCTGATTTCTAAACCATTCCTGCTATAGTCAATGTCCTGCAACTCAAATACATGCTCCCATAGATTTGTATTTAATGTATTAACATGAAAATTTTTGAAGTCTTTGATTGAATTTATATATTGATTTGACATATCCGATACTGGCAAAGAATGAAGTTGATTATTCTTTAAAAATTTAGAGGCCTGAATTGCTGGCAAATCTTTTTTTAAAAACCCCTTTATCTTATAGAAAAAATTAGGTAAGAATACCCTTAGAATATATTTCCTAAAAACTTTAAAAAAATTAAACTTACTGCCTCTAATTTTATCTCTTGTATAAACTTCTTTAAAAAAGTTTAAAAACTTCATATTTTTTAAAAGCAAATATAAATATTGCTCTCCATGAGAAATTACACTATCCCCATCAAATCCACTTAAAATAATTTTATGGCCATCCAGTTTCATAGCCTTCATCATCTCAGCATCCATATAATTATTACCATGATAATTAGGTTCAGGATAGTCACTTTGCAAATTCTTAAGATAGTCCTGAATATTGTAGTATTCAAGTCCTATGATATTAGAGTCTATTGAGTACTTATCTCTGACATCTTTTATATAATTAGTCTCATAAACCATCTTAATATCTTCTTTTCTTAGATTGTTAAAAACTATAGAGTATGTCTTATGCTCAACAGATTTATCCTTTAATAAAGCTATAGTTGATGTAATAGAAGATGTGTCTAAACCGCCACTTAACATGGATGCAATTTTTTTATTGTCTGTATTTATTTGAGATTTGATTATCTTAAAAAATATTTCTTTAAATTTATTTGCATATTCTTCATTAGAATTAAATTTTATCTTTGGAAGATTGCTAAAATTAAAGTATTCACTTATTTTTAAAGTCTTATCTTTTATCTCTAAATTAGATGATCTTCTTAATCTAAAAATTTGCTTAAAAAAAGTCTCTTCATTAAGTCTGTTACCTTTAAGAATAAAAAACTTTAGTTTATTAAAATTTACATCTTTACTGATAGTACTGTCTGTAAGAATATATGCAATTTCTGTTGAGTAAATGAATTTTTCTTTATTATAAAAATAGTATAGAGGCCTTACTCCCATTTGATCTCTATATGCAAGAATTTTATTAGTAGATAAATTAATAATGCAGAACGCAAAAGGACCAGCAAGCAATTTTATTTTTGACATTAATTTTTGCTTATACAAATTTAAAATATTTTTTGCATCTGAAATATTTGGATCAAAGAAATCAAGCTCGTCTTTATTATCAATTCTGCCATCAAAATTAATTAGAATTTTCTCCCCGTCAATTAGAAGCAAAGAATCATTATTTCTTGCGTTAAGATGAAAAGAATTAGTAAATGCTAGTACTTTAATATTATCTGATCTTTGGCTCATTAATGCCGAAACAGCATTAATAATTTCATTTTTGTTTTTATTTTCTAAATTTTTAAAAGAAAAATATCCGTATATTGCATTCATTGGAATTTTTTAATAATTATGAATTTATGGATATCTTTGCTTTCTAATAAGGGAATATCATCGTATTCAACCCAAGCATGTGATTCAAATTTATTTTTATCAATAATGCCAATATTTAAAAAAATACTATATCCAAATTTTTTTAAAATTAAGAATAAGGTGAATGATCTAATAAAACAATTATTAGAAAATAAAAGAAATTTTATAACTGCTCTATTTAAGGTTACGACTCTATACATATTTATTTTCTTTTGCCTTTTGCTTGTTTTCTGTTGTGATAGTTTTAAAGCAATTTTTTTAAATGAATAAACTTTAAATATCAATGAAAAATATACTGTTAAGTAAATAACCCAAAGATAAACTAAATATGTATAAAATTTATTTATCAATTAAGATAATTTTATTTGTTAAAAGCTCTTTTAGAAAAAAATTTAAGTCATCTCTAGCAGAACAAATATCTACATCATAAATCTCCACAGTTGCATCAACCAATTCGTTTATAGAGTAAATCTTATCAGATAGTAATTTTTTCCAGACATGTGAGCCTACATTATCAGTGGTAAAATATTTACCAGTATCAAGGTTAAGAATAACAGTAGTATTATTTACATTTGTAATGGAGCAATTCTTATTTATTGAGTAGCCTGTAATCATTTAATTAATAAGTATAAGTGGTTCCATTTTGTTTTGAAACGTTAAGTGATTTATAAAAAATCAAATACCCTGATAATAAAGAAAATGGTCCTATTATCAATAAAATTATATTCTTAATAAGAATATCATCGATAAAATTATTTGTTAGAAATTGCCTGAATATCTCAAGAAAATGAGTTGTTGGGATAAGATCAGATAATAGCAAAAAATAATCAGGAAGAACATTTACCGGATAAAGAGCTCCTGAGAAAATTGTGGTTAATGCTACTGTAATTATTATGATTGGATTGCCCCTTTTAAAAAGAATTGTAAAAGATGCAGCAATAAGTGCTAAACCCAACAAAAACAAAACAAATGAAACAAAAAAACATAAAAATATTAATAAGTTAGAAAAGGATGGATTTATATCTAATTCAAAAAAATATATCGATACCAAAACATAAAAAGCATTTCTTAGAAACCAAAGCGTTGCTGGAAAAGCACAAGAACATATCATATAAAAAAAAGGATTATCAATTGAAACAATCTCTTCAAAAATAGATGCTGTTTGTAGAAAAGATATCTGTGAAGAAATTATATTTAAAATCGTTATGGTTAAATCAATTATCATATAACCGGTCAATAAAAATAGAAATGGATTACTATTAAATAAATTACCGCTATTGTCTTCTGAGCCTACTGCTTTTGAAAAATTGAACAAGGCAAAAATATAAATAAATATAGAAAGATATGTAATTATCATTTGTAGCTTATATTTTTTAAATAAGATTAAATCTTTTTTATAAATAGCCTTTAAATATAGTGTCAACAATTTTTATCTTCCTTAATAAAACCATTTGTAAAATCAAGAACTTTATATTTTTTTACTGGAAATTCATCAATATTATGTGTTGTCCATAATACAGTTATATCTGGTTTCGAGTGGATATAATCAAATAAAAATAATCCTAAATCATTTTTTGATGACTTATCTAAAGAAGAAAATATTTCATCTAATAAAAGAAGTCTTGGATTTCGTAAAAGGCCTCTTAATATTGATAACTTTTGAGATTGACCTGAGCTAAGAGTCATAAATTCCTGATCCATTACTTCATCCAAACCAAAGACTTCAATTAAATGTTGTACTTCAGATTTTTTAAGTCTTAATTTTGGAGAAATCAGGTCATAAAAAAAGTTAATGTTTTCTTTTGCTGTTAATCTTGAAAAAAAAGACTTTGGATTTTTTGTTATTAGCGATATTTCTTCATTATTGATAATTGATTTATCAATTTTTAAATAGCCTGAACTTAAAAGATATAACCCTTTCAAAAGCATCAAAAAAGTTGTTTTTCCAGAACCATTATGGCCAGTTACAAAAAAAAAATCCCCTTTATCAATCTTTATATTTAAATTTGATAATACTCTTTTCTTTTTAAAAAGAATCGTCGCATCTTCAAGGGTTATCATTTTTAATAAGAGTTTTGATTTTTATATCTCAAGTATAAATGTTTCTTCGGTATAGAAAAGCATTATAGTTTTTGAGTTAATATATTTTTTTAAATCTATTGTCAGCCTTTTTTTCTTAAAATTATTTTGGATTGTAATAATCTACTCTTTCAATATCATCCTCTACTACAGCTGAACCATATTGAATTTCAATTATATGACATGGAATATCATATGGATTGGCAATCTGATGCCACTCTCTTTGTGGCACATGATAATAATCAAACTTTTCTAAAATCACTGACTCCCTATTATCAGGATCATCTTTGCTATAATTAACTTCACATGAGCCCTTGCTCACTAACCATATCTCATGTCTTTTAAAATGCCTTTGAAAACTCATGCCTTTACCTGGAGCAACTATTAATTCTTTAACTTTTACACCGTCATCCTCAAAAAGATTATAGAATTTACCCCACACCCTTTCTTCTAAATAATATTGCCATGTTTTTAGGATCCAAGAAGATGAATTCTTTTTATCATTACCGCCAACGCCAAATAAAAATTCAACTCCACCAACAGACATCTCTGGTATATTTGATTCATTTCTGTCGCCACCGTTCGCAAAAAATATTTGATCATTGGGATACATTTTTTTTACTTTATTAAGAGCATTTATTGCTGATCCATAACTATCATCATCAAAATTAATAACCTCATCTACACAACTCAAATTTCTTATGATTTCGTTTCTTTCAATAAATGGCATAAATGCCTTACCTTTTTTATTTTCTAGCCATTGATCACTATTTAAAGCAACAATTAATTTGTCCCCATATTTTCTTGCAGCTTTAAAATATGCTATGTGTCCTGAATGTAACGGATCAAACCCACCACTTACAACTATTAATTTCATTTATAAATTTTTTATATTAAATTGTTATTTTAAAGAATTATATGTATAAATAAAACCTGTGTATAAAGTTATAATAAGAGAAATAATAATGAAAATATCAGCAATTATAATAACTAACATATTATTAAAAGCTAATCCTATCAAGTAAATACCTATAGTAAAGAGCTGAATTGTCGTTTTTATTTTTGCTATATAAAGCACTTTTGTTGCCTGGCTATTGGAGTTTCTTGCATTCAAATCTCTAAGAGCACCGACCCATATCTCACGTGCAATAATCGTTGATGCAGCGAATGCTATTAAATAGCTATGTAAATATACAGCAAGGCCAAAAAAAATAAAAACAATTAGTATCTTATCAGCAATTGGATCAATTACTTCACCTACAACAGAGACGGTATTAGTTTTTCTTGCAAAATAACCATCTAAATAATCGGTAAAAGAAGCAAAAACAAATAAAAGTAATGCAAGAACATGCAATGACGGCTCTAAGATACAAATAAAAATTATTGGTGCCAAAATAACTCTTATTAATGTAAAAAAATTAGCTAAATTATTAATTACCATTTATATTCCAATGAAGCATATGAACTAAGATTATCATAAGAAACAATATCGAGAAAATTAGAGTATTGTAGCCCTAATTTTAAATATAATTTTTGTGAAAAACTCTGATTAAATTTCATTTCAATGATAGTGAAATCATCAGACAAACCTTCAATAAAAAAAGTTGTGCTATTGTTATAGTTTAATGATCCTTTTATTACTTTAATATTAAGATATGAATCATTTCTTAAAGTTTTATTGTAGCTAATGCCAATTTGCTTAGAGTCGGCATCGAAAGCAGACCCAATTGGGTTTCCGTAATACCTATAACCGTCTTTGTAAATCGAATGATTGTATGTTGTATTTATTTGCCTTGAGCCAGTATCACTATATTCAAAACTAAGTTTTTTGGGTTTGTATAAATCCCATGAGTAACCAGCTCCTATTAAGTAAAATGTTTTTGACGGTAAGTAGCCAGACTCATCTTCACCAACAATTTGCCCATATAGTGAGAGATTTTTATTATTTAAAAGCAAAAGATTAAAGTCTAAGCCGCCCAATTGATTGCCTGGCTCATCTTCTTTGCTTGCAAAACTTGAATCAAAGTTATCCTTACCTCGTAGCATGTCGAAAAAAATACTTAAATTCTCTTTTCTGCCATCTCCTCCAAATTGAGCTGTTCTAAATAATGAAATCTTAAGTCTATGATTTGGATTGATTGAAACCCTGCTACCAAATAATAATGGATTTGGAATATGTCTATCACTTTCTAGCCTATTAAGAAAAAACTCGTAGCTAATGGGTCCTAAAAAAGATAAATATTTTGTATTCATAGATTTTGGCATGTAATTCGAAAAACTTATTCCAGGCGAGGGTCTTGCACTATTTGAGAGAATTAAACTCGAATTGAACGATGGCGACCACCACCTAGATATTCTTCCTAAAGTAAGAACATGATTATTAAAATAATAAGAAAAATAACTTTCATCAAATCTTAAATCATCACTAAATACTTGTAATGCTATATTGTAAGCAAAATTATGACCAACCTTTGATGAGCTAAGATATAGATTAGAATCCGCAACCATCCTTTTACCGAAATCTTGAAAATAAATTTGAGGCCTCTGGGTCTGAAAACCAATAATATTTTTATGACTATAGAAATTTTTATCATTTAAATCTTTTTTTATAGAATTAATTATTGCTAAACAGTCCTCATTTAAATTTGATTGATCTATATCTTCTAAAGCATTTTTAAGTACTACGATATTCAATGGAAATGCTGATACAGGTGGTACATCTATGCCACATAATCTCAATTGCTCAATTTCTATTTGAATAATTTCCTTCTCTACAGAATACCAAGGATTTGCATTTACAGAATTTATGGAAAACATAAATAAAGTAATCAATAATTGTCTAAAAATTTTTTGCAAGGGGTACTCTTGTTAATTATTAGTTAAATTCATTATAAATTGAGACAGCGGTATTTTGGTTTAAACCGTGTACAGATTTAAGCTCATCTATACTTAAACTTTTTATCTTTTTCAAACTCTTAAATTCATTAATTAATAATTTTTTTGTTTTTTCTCCAACTCCTTTAATCTTATCAAG
>Ga0213866_10000334_pt1 | contig 39168 bp, 56 predicted proteins | sample PICome_11_FD_160079 | JGI IMG/M metagenome (GOLD analysis project Ga0213866, IMG submission 160079) | Coastal seawater microbial communities near Pivers Island, North Carolina, United States - PICO284 | ecosystem: Environmental > Aquatic > Marine > Coastal | place: USA: North Carolina... | reverse complement strand
ATATGTCGCCTCGTCCCACGTCGCGCCAACGATTGGGCGCACCTCGCACCGCTTGCCGTCCTCATTCACGCACCTATCCACGTCGAACTGTTCTGTCGCTGTTGTCATGCCTATATCATCCTTGTGCTGTCAACTCCACGACTACGCGCGGGTTGTCTTTGTCTTTATCAATCTTCACGGGCAGGTGAGTTAGCCCGCAGTCATCTTCAATCACGCCCGCGTCGGTGAGTCCGTCGAAAAGCGCCTTGCATGATGCCAAGGCGTTATCAGTGTCGATTCGCCCTCGCGTCTTGCGGTAGAACGTCAATTGCACCGTCGCACGCTTCCATCCACGCACGTTGCGGCCCTGCGCCGCCAACGCCTCAGCCCACGCGCGACCGCGATACCACTTCACGCGATCAGCCTTCCGCGCCCAATGCACGCGCGCGTTCGGCGACAATTCTTTCGGCGGCAAAGGTAGTTCGATGGTCAAGGTATCCCCCACGTTCACGCCCCCCTCGCATCGCGCGCGGCGGCTTCGGCCAGTTTCCACGACTTGAACCTACACCGTTCATAAAACGCATCGTCGCGCGATGAAGGTAGCGGTTCGTGTTCCCACTCGCCCGACGTGTTGAGGCAGCTACCCGCGCCGTTGCGAATCGCATACCTCTCACCTTCATAAAACGGGCTAACTTGGAGTTCGACCGACACAATGAATAGGCTGTAGCGCCTTGCATCCCCCTTGTGTACCCACCGTGTCGGCCTCCACTCGCAATCAATCCCGCCGAGCTTCCCGTCGATTTCGCGCAGGCGGGCGAGTTCGTTTGCCAACACACGATGGCTCGCAACCAAAAACCCTACGGGGTCGTCACCGCTACCGATTTGATCGTCGGTCAGTTCGGCAATGTAGTCGCGGGCGGATTGTTCGGCGGCGCGAAGGCGAGCAAGCTTATCTGCGCGGTCACAGGCGTCCTTCCTTCTGTCGTCGAGCATTGCTTGAAGTTCGGCGATTGATTCGTCAGTCATCGCAGTTCCTTTCGCTGTCGGTTGGTGTCGTCGTCAATAAACTTCCGAGGTCCGCGCATCGCGCAACACACTAGCCACCTAGCGCACGCGAACAGCCAATTAAGCGGGATCGGGGCCACAACCAACTCATCGTGCATCACGTCGTACCACGCGGCACCCCATCCCCAATCAATCTTTTGCCATCGCTGCACACGACGAATCATCGGGCATGGAATCAAGTCACTCATCCCCGCCCCCTTCCGCTTTGCTCTCCGCGTCAAGGGCTGCGAGCGCGGCTTCACAAATGGCGCGTAGTTTACTCGGCATCTTGTTCATCCTTCGGTGGTGTGGGGGGTGTGTAGGGCATGTAGTGCGTCCAATCTTTGAGATGCGACACGCCGCCGTCGTGGTTTATTTGCAAACCCGTGCTGTCGCGTAGACCACTCGGCACACCGAGCGAGCGATGCTGGTTGCGGGTGTTGTAAAACTGTGTGATGCGATGGCTTTCAGGCCACGCGCTTTTATCTTTGGGGTCAACGATCTTCACCCACTCCTGCCGCTGCCGATCTACTAACGAACTACCAATTTGGTCTTGATTGGTAGATTGCCGATGATCGACCGCCAGCCGTGCAAGATGAATCCAAAGCGACTCACTCATCTTCATGCTCCTGCCGCTGGGCGGCGTGGGGGTTAGTCAAATATCACTGCGACGGTGACAATCACCGCAACATTCACAACGGCAATAAGTACGATCAGCGACATCGCCAGCAGCATCACTCCCCATCCTTCCCGCACTCGGCGGGTGCGTTCACCTGCTCTGCCACTTGCGCGGCGGGCGGGGTGGGAAGTACGCCCGCAATAATCAACTCCCACAAACCGTCCTTACGATGTAACCACTCGCCCGCATTAACTGACTCGCCCGCGTCGTTTTCAACTTCCACAAATCGACCGGATTCAGGGCTAGGCGGTCCATCAAACACGATGTGCAACCGCTCCACCTCCGTCGCCTGCGCGGGTGAGGGTGCAGGGGTGGTGAGGTAGGTAGCAACGCGATTGGCGATAGCGTGTGTGGTGCATTCCACCTTGTCCGTGCATGCGCATGGCTTCCGGCACAACTGTGTCAGCCGGTTGATGCACACCTCAAGCAACCCCCGCGCCTCCCGCACCTGTCGATCCGCAGCTTCGGCGCGCGCCTGCCAGTCAATCTGTGTTTGTTGGTCGGTCATATCAAGAGTCCTTGTCGTTAATGTGAGACTCGACCGCGCGAGCCAGTTTTCCAGCCGCTATCGCAAGGCCGCGAGCCGTCTTGCCTTGGCGAAATTGCTTTGTGTAGACGCGACCGTTGACGACGATTTCAAGGCCCGCGTACTTCGCATCGCTCCACACATCCACGATGCCTTGCGGAGTAAATACGGTTCCGTGTAGGTAGTAGCCGTTTAAAGTCTGCTCGCGCTTAATGCGACTCCACACGCCGCTTACGCTGCGTTCGTAGTCCCATGATTTATCTATCTTTGTCATGCTCATTACCTTTCAATCGTGTTTGTCGGGGGTGGTGGATCGAAACTCAAAAAAGTCCGTGAATCGCGGGTCAACGCCAATCAGCTTGTGCGCGTAGTAGGTACTCATGTGGTCGTTGATTTTGAAACCGTCGTTATCCGCTCGGTCGATGGTGTATTCCCATCGGATGCGGTGGATGATTGCCCGCGCAGAGAATCGCGTCAGGCCTTTGTCCCTGGCCTCACGAGCGAGTTTGACAAACAGCTGCCACACGTCGGGGTGGTCGCGGTCGTACTGCTCGGGGGTGAATAGCCGGGCGATGGGTTTATCCTCGCCATACGTCCTGCCCGTTCCGTCGCCTCTCAGCGCAGTCTCGAATAGCGTTGGTTGGTCGGTCGTACTCATCGTTCAGCCTCCACGCGATTAAGGGTGTGCTTCGGGAGTAGTAATCGCCGGGTTTTTACTTTGGGGGTGGGCATTAAGCTGCCTCCGTCTTGTTGGTTAGGCTGTCAGCTTCCACGCGCATCGCGTACCGATCAGCAAGCCCGCAAAGGCGCGATTGCTGCAACGCGGTAAAGTTCCCGTCAACGCAGTAGGAACGGTGCATCGCAAGCCATCGCCCTACGTCGTCGAGGCTCACCAAATACCAACGCGCGTCGAGGTCGCAATCTGCGCCCGTGCCGTGCGGCATACCAGCGCAGCACCATCGGAGAATTGTGCGCTCACTCACGCCGATTGTGGCGGCAATGCGCGGGGTGGTGGTTCGTAGTGTGGGGTTAATCGTAATGGCGAGCCTCCATGTTTTTGAATGTTGTACGCGGGCCGTCAAACAACAATTTCACAACGCCCGTTGCGCCGTTGCGCTGCTTACCGACGATCACCTCGGCGATGTTGTTGTCATCCCAATTCGGATTACCGCGATTGTGTTGGTCCTCGCGGTAGAGCAATAAAACCGCGTCCGCGTCTTGCTCGATCTGTCCACTATCACGCAGGTCACTAACCTTTGGTCGTCCGTCGTCGCGTGCCTCTGGACCACGGTTAAGCTGTGCAAGGCAAACCACGGGCAACGACAGGTCACGCGCCATTGCCTTTAGCGACCGGCTGATTTCCGCAACCTCTTGCTCGCGGGATCGGCCAGCCACGCGATTGCGTACAAGCTGCAAGTAGTCAACGAATACCGCAACAATCTTGTCTGACGATGCCAACCGGCGAGCCTTGCCGCATATCTCATCCACGGTCGGCGATGGCGTATCGTCGATAATCAATTCGGATTCGGACACGCGCGCCACAACGCCAGTCAGGATTGCAATGTCGTCTTTGTGCAATTTCGACGCGCGAAGATTGCTTGCGGGGATATCACAATGCTTGGCAACGATGCGCTGCGCGATCATCGAACCGCTCATTTCGGCGCTAAACACCGCGACTGGCCCAGACACGCGAGATACGTGTTCGGCGAAGTCCATCATCAGCGCGCTTTTGCCGACAGACGGACGCGCGGCAAGTATCAAAAGTTCTTGGCTGTGAATGCCGCCGCCAAGCATCGCGTCGAGTTCAAAGAATCCAGTCGCAACCGCCCGCGTCTTTTTGCCACCCGACGCCCACACCTCAAGTTCTGCGGCGAGAATGTCGCGGATGTATCGCGGCTTGCGCCCATCATCAAACTCGGTTAGCGCGAACACATTTCGCTCGCAAGTCGTCAAAACGTCGTCAAGCTGGTCGCCGTCGTGAGTCAGCGAATGCAATGTCTCGCTCACCACGCGGATGGCGTCACGATGCCGGGCATAGCCGCGCACCTGCTTGGCGTAGTATTCAGTGCTTTCCGTTGACGGTACGCTCTCACTCAGGCTAACCAAGTATTCAACGCCACCCACGCGGTCGAGTTCACCCTCGTCGTTAAGTCGGTTTTTAACAGCGACAATCTCAGCCGGTGTGCCATTGCCGTGAACATGCAACATCGCCGCGTAAACCTTCGCGTTTGCACTGACGTAAAAATCGGCAGGGCTTTGGATGATCTGCAAAACCTCGACCAACGGCTGTCCATTGCCAAGCATGATCGAGCCAAGCAACGCGGCTTCCGATTCGGGTGAATGTGGCGCGGTAGTCTTGCTCATGCGTACACCGCCCCTTCGACCTGCTCTGCCGATAAAATCACCGTTCCCGTTTCAGCCTGTATCACGTCGCCGTCACGCGCCCGAAGGTCGCCAGCCATGACAGGAAAGCCGCCAACGCTGCGGACGCGCAGCGCGTTAACCGCGTCAACGACATCACGCGCAGACTTCGGCGAGAATTTTGGTTTTGGTTGCGACGATGCCGGAACCGGAACGCTAAGCGCCGACGCCCACTGCTCCACCGTTTGATCTGGCCCACCGTCAAACCAATTCTTTGCCAGCGGAATGAACTTGCGCCGATCAGTCGGTACTCGCCCGCACAGGTCCGCGTATGCCTTCACGCGGTCGATCAGCCACAACCGCCCTACCTCCGCATCGCCCTTGTCGCGCGAAGCCACCGCCAACGCTTTCGCAATCGCTTCGACGGTCGAGCCGCCCTTCGACTGCCGATCCTCCGGGTAGTGCGACAAAACCTCTGGCGCGAAGTGGCGGTAGGCTGACGGGTCGGGTTCATCCTGCTCGCCAGCGACACCCGTGTTTGTGGGGTCTGTCCTGTCCTGTCCTGTCCTGTCCTGTATCGGGGGTTTTTCCCTGACGAATCCGGTCGCAACCGGATTGCATCCCGGCTCATCCGGATGCTCCGGGAGGTTCGCCGTTTCAAGCCAAAGAATGCGGTTTTTCGGGTCGGTCAGTACGTCAAACAGTCGGTCGAACAGTTCGGCGGGTATGTCTGTTCTCACTTCAAGCTCATGCGCGTCGAGCGGTCCGATATCGTCCATTAATAGGCCGCGTTCTGGACACCGGGAGGCTACTTGGATGAGCGCATTCCACGCGCCAAACAGTGCCGGGCCGTCTGGCAGCTTGAGCAAATGGCGTCGTCCGCCACCGTCTTGCTTGTTTGGTACTGCGACCCAATTCAGGCGCTTAACCTTGCGAGACTCGGCAGTCTCAAAGCGCCCGTTCCAGTCGCGAATGCGATAGGCAATTGTCACGACTGGACCTCCGTGTCCAATGCGCAAGCCGCCACCCACCAAGACTCTTCCGACCTACGTGAGTAGATGCGGCAAGGTGGGCGCGGCGTTCCGTGGGATTTTTTAGGTGACCACGTATGTCGGAAGAGTGACCACAGATTAACACGTCGCGCACTCTGTTGCAAGTGTTTTATTACTGCTTCCATGCTTTACTCCGTACCTGTGGGGGTTGATTCAACAGACGCGCTACTTGCCACGCATCCGCACCAGAGCTTTCCTGACGCTGTGACGTTCCCTACCCCGCCCGATACCTCGCTCATCCTGCGACGGCACAGGTGGCATCTGTCGGGCTTCTCTACTGCTTCCTTTTTCATGACGCCTCCGCAGGCGTGAACAGTCCCATTTGCTCCGACTTCCGCGCCTCGATTGCCCGCTCCATATTCAATAGGCACGTATCAAAATACTCATCCTTGAGTTCGCACCCGTAGAAGCGCCGCCCGTGTTTCAGTGCGATATATCCCTCACTGCCAACGCCAGCGAACGGGCTAAAAACAATCTCGCCGGGGTTTGTGTAGAGCCTCACAAGCCTGTCAATCACGCCAAGCTGCAACGGACATATATGCTTTGTGTCGTCCTCGCCCTTGGCCTCTGCCGTGTTCAACGTGTCGGTTTCTTTTATGTCGTGCCATGCACATTCAGCCCAGTCGATCCAGTCATTTCGGCTCACGTCACCTTCTGACTTGATGGGAGTTTCGTTGTTGCCGGGGGCGCGGAATTTAATGATGTAATCGGCCAATGCGCCGCGACTCTTGGCGCGATCCGATTCAAGGCCGGTGAATTGCAATTCACGTGACCTTGTTCGAATCGCCTGTGATTGCGGATTCTTTCGGATGCACCAGTCGTACTCATAAACCAGTCCGGCGCGTTCGCCGAGTTTGATGTTCATGCCGCGAAAGTCATGCAGGCCAACTTCACCGCTACGCTTGAGCCGGGGGATCTGCATCACGTGAACGCATATCACACGTCCCGGCTTGACCACGCGGCGCAGAGCTTTGTAGAAAAACGACAGATGCAACTTTGCTTCGCCGCGCAAGTCGTCGCTGTTGCCGAGGTCTGATTCGCTCGATGTGTAGGCGTAGAGCGACGGAAACGGCGGGCTAAACACTGACATATCCACCGACGCGGGCGGCATGTCATGCATGTGCGTGATGCAATCGCCATGATGTACGGCGTATTCTGACTCGTTAGGAATGAGAGGCATTCTTAAAAATCCTTTCCTGTTGTTCGGTGTCGTGTTGCACCCGCGCCGCTTTGGTCAGCACGGTTTCAATCATGGGTCGTTCGATATCGGTGATTGGGATGTGGACGTTGAGCGGGCGCGTTGATCCGTAGCGATTCGACCGCTTCACAGCTTGGTAGTAGCTTTCGTAGGAGTCTTGTAATCCGCTGAATACCTGACGGGTTGCGATCTGGAGGTTAAGGCCGAATCCGAGAATCTTTGGCTTGCTGATTAGGATTCGCGTGCGGCCAGCCTTGAAGTCCGCAATCTTGCGCTCTCGCTCGTCAAGCGGTGTCGCGCCCGTGATACTCGCCGCGCCGGGGAACGTCGCGGCCATGATGTCCTGTTCGGCATTGTAGATACACCAAATAATGGTTGATTCGTTCGGCCACTCATCGACCAACGCCCGGATGTGGTGCGACTTGTTCGTGGGGATAAGTTTGCCTTTGTAGTAGCCCTTGGCGATTTGGGATAGGACCGATCGCCCGGTGATGCCGCCGACGCGATCCGCAAAAAGCGATCCGGTCTTATCGAATGCGAGCGACTGCTGCTCATCGGTCAAGGGTACGTCGTGAATATGCACATTGATCGGCGGGATGTTTTCGCAGTTATCTTTCCACCCGTACGTCGCGGGGTTGGTCAGGAAGATAGACCAGTGCGAAATTGAACGATAGAACGGGTCCAGCGCATGCGGCTTCAATTCCCAGCGGTTGTCAGTCTGCCCGCGATTGACAAAGTAGCGGGCCAAAAATGCATTGACGGTTGGGAACGCACCCATAAATACCGCGTGGTTCGCATACTCAATCCGATCGTTCGGTGCGGGGGTTCCGGTGCAGGCCATCTTCCATTCAAGGCCGCTGCCAAGGCGCAGACACGTTTGACCCCACTTTCCGTAGTGACTCTTGAGCATAGACGACTCATCGAGGATGAGGCCCGCAAGCCTGCCCGGTTCAATATCGTCCGTCAGTGCGTCGTAGTTTGTGATGCCGACGGATTCCGATCCGTTAGCCAGCCAGTCATTCAGTTCGTTGGCGGCAATACGTCGCATCGGCAGAGCATCGCCGTACACTTCATGGGCCTCGCCGATAGTTTGGCTTACAACCATGAGCGGCGACACGATCAACACGCACCGCCCCGGCTTGATTTGCTGCGCAACGTGGCGGGCAAACTCACAAAAGATACGCGTTTTTCCGAGGCCGCAATCAGCAAACACGCTAAACCGACGCTTGCGAATAGCGAGCGCCGCGATATCGCGTTGATAGTCAAACAGTCCCGGCCACGGCTCATAGTCGGTATCTTCCGCGTCCGCAGCGTCTTTGCCAATTAGTTCGGCATACTCATCGGGGAACCACGCCGAGCGACCCACAATGCGGTATTGCGGGAGTCGCTTAACCCGCAAAAATTGCCGGTAGCTATCAGCCGTCGCCGTATCAAATGATGTTCTCATGCTTGCGTCCTTGCTTCTTAAATCACCGGGCGGCATTCACGCCGCTGCACTTGCCCGCTTTCCTCTATCGCTAAGGATTGCGCCGGTGGAAAATGTCTCACCCCATCATGCGGGGGCTGTCAAGAGTTAGAGTCGACTTTCAACGTCGTACTGTTTCGGAACTGTGAACGGCACTTCGCCGAATCCCTTTGTAGCGCCACGGTCAAGCATCGCGTCCATTGCTTTCTGCGCTGCGTGAATCTTCTTGAACTTTGAACGCAAGCCATGCACGCCGCCGAAGATGGCGCTGAATGTCGCGGGGCCGCATTCATCCAAGTATTCACGCACGCCGTCAGCCAGGTCCGCAGGGAACTTCGTACCGCCATACATGGCTTTGCGCTTGTCCTGCGCGGTCATCATGTGGTCGTGCATTTCGTGAGACTTCCACGCAAGCCAGTTCATGTAACGCTCTGCGTATAAATCCACGCTGTCGTTCCACGCAGGATCGCCGACCATGACAACCTCGCCGGACTCATCCACCTCGATAGGCGCACGCCCCATTTGGTGAACCTCGGCCACGGTGAGCATCCCACGCGGGTAGATAAGCCATTGCTGATCGCCGACACGCCGCGCGGCTCGCACGGATCGTTTCTTTTTGTCTCGCTGCGCGTCCGCACGGCTTGCCTTCGCTTCAATGTTTAGGCTGTAAATGCCGTTGAATGCGTAAACGTCGGGGAATGATTTGAAGCCGCGCGAGTTATCGTCGCCGAGAGATTCCAGGTGTTCGTCGCGCAGGTGCTTCGCTGCTGTCTCGGTAAGCGTCTGGTGATAGCCTTCGCGCTTGGCCCATTGCTCGCCGATCATCACAAGCGCTCCGTGGTCTATGGTTGTGGTCTGTGCCGTGGTCATGCCATCAGCCTTTCCATTTCAAACAACGTTCGGTCGAGGCGGTCCATAAGCCAGTTTTGCAGGTCGATAGAACAGTCCGGCTTGTCGGTGATGTAGTGGATGGCTTCTTCAAGGCACGTCACGCGCTCTTCGCGCGAACCGATGATGTCCTCGTTCACGTACACCGTTCCGTTCGCGTAGAAGCCGTTGCGCCGCCCGCCTTCTTCGGTTCCAACCACGCGGAATACCACTACGGGCGGGCGGTCTTTTCTGTCCGTGAACCCGAGCAGATCGAGGCAATCCCAAACATGGTTGAATTGCGGGGCCGTTGCGTCTGGAATGACCTGCATCGGCGTGCGGTCTGATTCGTCTAATATTTCATCATGCGTCTTAATCCCAACGGCGCGAAACAATTTGAACCACGTAGAGGGAAACGGCTTGGGCGCATAGCCGCGCTTAATCAACTTTTCGTACAGGTGGTGTGTCGGGTAGCAGGCGACAGCACCATCGCCGAACGCCTTATCCCATGCCTCTTGCCAATCACTGGCTTTTGAGTACGACTTTGCCAATAACGCCGCCGTCGATGGGTTGAAGTGCTTGCCCTCGAATAGCGACTCAAACTCAGGCTGCTGTGACGCGATGAGCAAGCGGGCAATGACGCTGGATGGTGCGATCGCGACCAGTGTCGCCATTTCAGAATGCACCTCATACCACGAACACGACCGGCTTTCATTGAGGCTGAGTTTCCGCATTTCGTAGTCAAACAGCGACGGTTCTTCGCTTTCCTGAACCCACACGCCACGGTGAAAAATCTGGCATGACGGGTTACCGTTCTTCGCGTAGATGTCGCCGTGGTAGCTGTCGCGCCATAACGGTTCGCGGTTCGACAGCATCATCAGTCGCTTCGGTAACTGCGAATAGCTTTCGAGAACGTCAAAGTCGGCTTCGACATAAACCCGCGTCGCGCCAGCCACACCATGCACGTCGCTTGTCACTTCATGGTGAAGATCGTCGATACCCTCGTCGATGGCGTTGCAGGTAATCTCACGCAGCGCCTGCCACGGTTCAGTCCAGTCCCTCTGGCCGAAGTTGACGTGCAGGTTCATCGCCTGCCAGTCGCCATCACCGACGCGGAACATGATTTCCCGTTCGCCGTCCACGTCCTGCGCCTCGAACGAAATGGGTGTTTCGCCGGAATAGATGGTCAGGGCGACACCCCGACGCGCGAGCAGCGCAATAGCCTCTTTCAAGCCTGTGCCAAACTGTCCGATTTGTTCATCGGATTTGTTCGACATGCCGAGCAGACGCACCCCGCGAAGGGGAATCTCGCCACGGTTTTGAATCATTACGTACTGTGCCATTACATCCATGCCTTTCCGTAGAATCCATCAGGGGTGAACGGTATGTCCTCGGAGTCAATCGCCGCGTGTTCATGCGGCCCGTCATCCACGCGCGAACCTTGAGACGCACGCGATTCGGATTGAGCGCCGCCCTTGGATTGCGCGAATGTCCAGTCCGTAACCGTGACGCCGTTTTTGCTACGCTTGCCGCCGTCTTTGCCTTCCCACGTTTCAGTGATGACACGGCCAACGATGTGCAGCATGTCGCCCTTGTGCGTGTGTTCGGCAATGGCCTCGGCAGACTTGCCCCAAACCGTTAAATCAAAGAATGCCGTTTCTTCATTGCTGCCAAACTTTCGGTTTGACGCAACGCTGCCACTTGCAACGGCGGTGTTGTTCTGCGTGTACCGCAATTCAAAATCGCGGGTGAGTCGTCCAAGGATTACGATGGTGTTCATTGCTTGCTTTCCTTTTCGTGATATGCGTCGGGGTCTGGAACAATGATTCCAAACATGTCAGCCAGCCACGCGGCGCACTTGTCTAGGTATTCGTTGAACTCTGCGGTATCGAGGCTCGTTGTGCTTGGCACGTATTCGATGACCTCGCCAGTCGTTGGATTAACTTTGCTGCGGCGCAGAAACTTGTATTTGAGTAGTTCGTGCGCCTCTTCATCGGTGGTGGTTTCACCCTGGTCGCGTAGAAAATCGGCGAACGGGTGAACCATGCACGGCCAGTAGTAGCGGTTTTGTCGGTCGCTGCGGCGCGGACGATGCTTGCAAAAGTCAAAGCGGTACGAACCCCGAAGGCGGCGCAGTCCGTTGAGAAACATTGACGATTGTTTCGCGTTCGACATGTCAACGATCATCTCGGTCACGCTGCATTTCCTTTGCGACCAGCCGCTAGATATTTGGTTTGAATCAGGGTGGTGCATTTATCCACCTGATTCTGTGTCATGCCCGCAAGGTCGCTAACATTTGCTTTGTCCAGCCATACGGCGACCATATCGTCCGCAATGCGAGCCGCGCCAATTAAGCGCCGCAGTTCAGCGACGGACTCGGTGGAAGCCGTGGCAGGCTTGTGGGTGAAGTCGTTGCCTGTGTCCGCGTCGGGGTCGTCGCCGGTTTCAAGCCCAAGCGTTTTAAGCAGCGCGTACTTCACCGCGTAGCTAACGGCTTTGCCCGGACCTTTATCTTGCGGGTCAACGCCGAAGCCGAGACTTCGCACAGTCAGTTTGTCGCTCGGATCGTCCGTATTCACGAACGTCACATCCACTGTTACCTCGGTGCGGTTGCCGTCCTGTTTGTACTCAACGACGGACGCGAAGTAGACGACGCCCTGATCAACCAAATGCGGACGCACCGCGCCCGTCACTTGATCGTGCGACACGAACCGATATTGATTGTTGACCTTTTTGTCGCCCTTCTGAATGTAGCCCACGGCCCCCATCACTCTCAAAAGGCGTAGGTATAAGTTTGGTGCTTTATCTGTTGACATTTCGAGACTCCTTATTTCAGGAAACGTGAATCCACCTTGTGGACTGACTTCTTGGGTTTTCCGGTCTTGACATCTTGCTGCTCGACCACTTCAAAGCATTCATCGAATTGCTCGTCGGTGAACACCTTGCTGCACGCGCCCGGCTTGAATGCGTTACTGCTCAACAGTTCGGCGAAGCGGTCGGCATCACCTTCAACCGCCTCATATGCAGCTTCGATGGTCTTGGCGTTGTCTCGACATTTCTTCGTCGTGGTCTTGCCGACGTAGTAGCGAATCGTGCCGTGTTCAATCTCGCCGTTGGCGTTGATCCATTGCAGCATCGCATCGTCGATCATGCCCTTGACTTCGCGCAGGCGTTGCGTTGCCGCGTCGATACGCTCACGCACCGTCAACACCTGCTCAACAGGCGCTTCGGGTGAAAGGGACGATACTTCGTCGATAAGCGAGTTAATCGCGTCGTTGATTGATACGGTGGTCAATTGGTTAGACACGTTGCGGCTCCTGTTGGTTGAATGCTTCGATGCGGTCGGTGTTTGTTTCGCTCGGCAAGTACAGGTCGCCGGGTCGTGGTTCGCGCGACTGGCGCACGCGCCGGTGTTCGATGTCCATTGCGGCGAGTTTGCGCGGGTCGGGCTTTACCTCTTGCTTCGTTCCCATTACTTCCCCCCTCTCATCACGCCAAACCCAAACATGCCAACCACGGACAGCACCGCAACGACAACCGTTTGCCAACGCACCTGCCCCGCCATGATTTGCGCGGCAAGCATCACCTCGCAGGTGAGCGCCAAGAGCATGTAGCCGACGATGATCCAGTCGAACCACGTCCAGCCGCAGGCAACGCGAGACGCTTCGCACTCTGGGGCGATGGCACGATTGATCGCTTGGCCAAGTTCGGATTTGCTGTCGATAACTTCCGGGCCGTCATCACACGACGCGACCAACGCACCAATCGCCGCGCCAAACTCTGCGCTGTCTACCGATGGATAGTTCGGGTCGCGCATCTTGCCGATTACTTCGCTGCATTTATCAAGTCGTATGTGTGTCATGGTTAAGCCTCCAAAATGCTTACGTGTAAATCCACCTCCACGTACCCGCCGTTTCCGTCGTCTTTAACCGTGGGGTCGGGGTGGGGTTCCAGTTCGATAGTTAGTTCGCGGCGCTCGCCCTGAATGTTGACGTTGCGCGTAATTCGTCCCGGCAATTGAAACTCGCGCGAGAACCGCACGTAAATGAATCGCACGGTGTATTCGGTGTCATAGGGGACGCGGTTATCTTGCTTGCACCACGCGGCAATCTGGTCGTACAACGCGCCGTAGTCGCGTCCCGCCTCGATGGCGAGCGTGCTGTTGCGGTTCCAGAATTGTTGCGGCGACAGAGGCGAGTAGTCATCTTGCCTCGCGCGAACCTGCTGCCGTGCGTATTCTTCGTTGCGTTCTTCAAGTCGTTTTGCATCTGCAAGTGTCATTTGCTGCCTTCCGTGGCTGCTTCAAAATCGAGAAACATCGAGGTGTCGTCGCCTTCTATTCTCAACTGCGCGTCAAGTTCCATGCGCTTGGTGTCAATCGTTATCTGTCTTTTTTCGCAAAACGGGTGAATCGGTCGTGGCGGCAGCTTTCCGCGAACCAGCGTATTGCCGTCGAACACAAGGTTGATTCCAAGCCTCGCGAGCGGCAGGTTGTGGCAGTATTCCTCAAGCGCCGCCCAATACTGTTCGTCCTGAATCTTTAGCGGGTCGTCCATGACCGCCTCCATGCCGATTGGCAAACCGGCGTTGTTCGTCGTTCATCTGGTACGGGTTGGTTTTGTCGTTGTGGCGTTCAACCATGAGTCGCGCAACAGAACGCGAGGTGTAAAGCACGCGATTGCCAATCTCTACACAGTGAATCGCGTGTGTTGACCACAAGTCACGAACGGAAGTTGTGTGAACATTCAGCATTTGCCCCACGACTTTGGTTGGTAAGTGTCGGCCCTGCTTAATCAGCGCGTTGTACTTGTCCCAATCCGACGTATCTTTCACCTCTCGCACAACTGGCGGCGTTGGCTTTCCACGTACCACGCGGTCACCCTTGAATGTGAGCGTTGGGCATGCGCGATTCAGTAGAACTGCGCAGGTGTATTCAATCCGCGCGTTAACGCTTGCGTTAATCGAATGCACGTTGCCAAGCCGCTTTATGTGCATTTGTGAAGATTCGCCTTGTAAGGTGTTACGCACAGTCATACCTCCGCATGAAATGAAAAGGCGCGCCGGACAGTAAAGCCCGACGCGCCGAGCATGGAGAGACCACCGCACCCACCGCATCCTTTGCAATACGGTGGCAACAAACGCCAGTCCCTTGGCGCACGAAAAACGCCGCCATCGCAATTAAGCAATGACGGCGCAGGCTCGCGAATCGGTTTGAACGAACAGGTCGGGAGCCGGTTGAGTAATTGCGACGCGCCGCCACGGGGGGTAAGCCCGGCTCGCACACGTCGCTGCCACGAAGATGACAAAGTGCCGCCTGCCGTCGCGAACGGAAAGCGGCGAAGGTGCGGGCGCTAGCCTGTACCCGCTTAGTCCTTTTTGTTGAGTGTGTTGGAGTCATTGGTAATTTGCCTTTGGTTTTTGCCTGCCTCGCCATGCCTTGCCCGGCCGTACCTCGCCACGCCACGCCTAGCCTTGCCACGCCTGCCTTGCTTTGCCATGCCGTGCCTCGCCCCGCATCGCCTCGCATCGCCTGCCTAAGCAACTGCCTGCGCAGCCACGCCTTGCCGCGAAGGAATATTCGCCGCGTGAGACTTTTGCACTCGTTTAGCCGCATCAAAAACCGGGGAAAGTTCCTTGATGCGTCGGTACTTAGCTTGGAATTGGTTTAGTTCCCGCAACGCCTGATCAATCAGTGCGGATCGCCTTTCGGGATCGGCCATTACGTCACCGATAGAGCGATACCCGTTCTTGCCACGATCATCCACGAGTGACACGTAGGCGCGGATGGGCTTATTGTCCTGCGGCAGAACGGTGACGCACACGCGAATGATTTCACGCGCTTGCCACAATCGGTACTCCGCCGCAGCCTTCGTGTCATCCCACTCAAACCGCATGTGAAGTGCGGTTTTGGGATTCTTGGCGAACTCCACCACGTCGGGCGGGTTGAGAACCCCCCCCGCCTTCTTCCTAATCGCTTCCAATTCCATTTCGATTGCGCTTTGCATTTGATTCCTTTCGTGTTTCCGTGCCTGCCTTGCGTTGCCGTGCCTAGCCGTGCCACGCCGTGCCAAGCCTGGCCTTGCCTGCCTTGCTTTGCCGCGACGCGCCAGGCCCGGCCTCGCCACGCCTCGCCTCGCCTGCCTAGTCGCCTTTGATAATGAACAACCCCCAGCCCATGCCCGTACTGCTCTTGCTGTCGGGCCTGCCCTCGCCGATGCCAACCTGTTGACCAACTCGCATGATTAGGTTGGCCATGTCGGCAGTTGTGAATTGGTCCGCATCGAACCGAACACGCAAGACCGCCTCCCAGCCCTCATCCCACATCGCACGCACGCGAATGTCGGTCGTCTGTTGGATTCGGACGTAGTGTTCAACGTGACGCGGATCGCCCTTTGTGATGCGGACAAGCGGTGTGCCATCAACAGCATCAAACCCGTCCGCTTCAACGAATGCAGACAGCTTTGCAAGCACCATCTTGAAACCGACGGTCCTGCACGCGCTCACAATCGCCGCGCGAAACGCCCCGGCTGGAATGCCATACCATCCGTCACGCGACCTGTGCATCGACTGCCGGAAGCACTCATCAAAGTCCTTGGCTTCTTTCTTGCCGCCCTTCTTAGCGGTCGAACCGGCACCTTGTTTGGCCCGCATGGTTTCGAGCGCCTTCTTACTGAAAGCGTTTTGCACATACGGGGCCGAGCCAACAATTGTGAACTCGCACGTTTTGAAATTGGGTGCGGGAATGGCGACCTGTTCAGCCGCCGACGATACCTTTGCTTTTGCCATCGATTCATTCCTTTATGCAGTGCGGCGATGCCGCGTGTGTGTGGCCGGTACAATCCGACCATTTGTGTGTGTGCTATTTGCAAAGAATTGCGCAAACAAAAACCCGGTCGCGCCGTGAAGCGCCACCGGGTGGGTTTTCAATGTCGCGCGACCTTGCACGACAGGAGTGGTCAGAGTATTTGAATTGACAAGTCCAACACTACGCACAGATACCACTCCCGCGTAAACCCGTAAAAGTCTTGACGCAGGCATCCGTACCTGCTATGTTCTGCAAAGCGGAGTCATGCCCGGCAAGGCGTAACCCGCTAAATGACCTACGGGCGGCAACCCGGACGGTCGATACAACCAAGCCCCTTCTCAAAGGCTTTGTCATTCGTAAGGATTGCAGGGCCGCGATTCTTTTCACCACGCACGGACGCCGCACCTGATTTCAGGAGCGAGCCATGAATCTGTTCACGCCGCCGTAGCGTTTGCGCCCAGTTCCAAGTCGTGTTTGTTTTTGCGGTGTTTTGCATCAGCGTTGTCCTGCTGATGTCACTATCGCACATTTGTGCTAATTGTCAACACATTTTTTAGCATTTGTGCTATACATGCGCCCTACTATGCTATATAACAGTGGAGCTACACTATGTTTGTGGCAAATACAAAAAATCTCAGATTAGTGCTTGACGGGGACGTGGCGGACAACCTAAAGGCATCTTTCCAGCAACGGGGGATGTCTGACTCGGAGGGATACCGCCGCCCATAAGCTCTTTAATCCAAGCCTCTGCCCACTCACCACCAGCGCTATAGCACGGAATCACTAGGCATTGGTCGGAATCTTGATTCCCAAGAATTACAACACGCGGATGCTTGTCCGCTTCATCGTTGCCGTCGATAGATATTTTATAGATTCCCCCGCGCACTAAGTGGTCCACGCTAGATTGCCACAGCGAGCTTTGCCATACGGCAGTCCGCCTTAAACCAGTGTTCGTATTCAGCGATCACATCGCGCCAGTCAATTTCTTCCTTCTTGGATTCGCGTACTTGCTTCCAAGCTGCGCCCAAAAAACTGCCGTTTGGCTCGTGGAAGTAGTGTTTACATTCGTTGAATGATTTTCTGCCAATCTCGTTCCATGCTGTGTCAATGGATTCAAGTTCAACGGGGCTGAACTCGTCGGCATAATGTTCCATGCCGTGATCAGCCTCAACGCTTGGATATCGCTGTCCTCCGGACGGATCGACGACGTGAACTTCGCCAGGCTCCCCCCCAAAGTGGTCGTGATCCTCAATCCAATCACTCACCGTGCGATACGATTGACCACACACCGGACCCCACTTCCAAGCCTCAAGCTTTCCGCCGATAATGGGTCGGCCATGTTTTACGACGTGTAGGGCATCAATGAGAACGTGAAACTTTACTAGCCGGTACGGGTCCAGATCGGCCCCGTACTTAGCGGACAAATACCCCATCGCCGCCTTGAAGCGGGGGAGATTGAATGGAGCCAGACCACTAATGGTCGGGTTGCGTGGTTCGCTAACCATGTCGGTCACTCTGCCTGTCTGGAGGGGGCGTGGCCCGCTGCGGTTCCCTGTTCGTTCCTCTTTCATTATGTACTGTCGGATTAAAAAATCAAACCAATACAGAGTTTTAAGAATAAATTGGTTGGTGCGACCGATAATTGTCATGGCGCATATATCCTTTCTCGCTTGCCGAGTTGTTGAAAATCAACAATTAAGTTGTTTTGCGGCTCATTTCAAAGTATACCACTACCACGTCTTAGCTATGGTGCGTGTCAAGGGGTTTTCCCCGGTCGCTGCATTTTCCGGTCGCGGAAAATCGACCTATTGAGGAAACCGCCCAAAACCCACAACAAAACCGCGTGCTTTGCGGCGAATCGTCAAGTATTCACCGCAGGCTATATTGTTGCATTATTTTTGCTTTTCTTTGTTTTTCCCTGTTTACATACCGCAACAGTGCCGATATTGTATAGGCAGTGATGAACACAACCACCAACCAAAGGACCAGAACCATGAAGACCGCCGAAATCAAACTGAACCAGAAAATCGAATCGCTCGACGACAAGCAAATCCTCGCGGCCCTTCGCGAACTGAACGGGCCGTGGGAGTTGCGCTCGCCTGAAAAACGCATGGTTCGCGTTCGGCTCCTCAATGAGTACGAAAACCGACACGGCGGCAAGGCGGTTGACCTGCTGATGGATATTCTCGACCGCGCCGCGGAAATGGCCACGGCCTGAACCGACGCCCCGTCCGCCAGCCCCTTCGGGGGCCAGCGGATTTGGCCTCGAAACCACCAACGAAGGCAACACATCCATGATGACCACCACCGACAACATGATTAGCAAGCGGACGGGCTTTTCTCTGAAGTACCGCGAAACCGGCGAGCGTTTGAAGTGGTATTTCTGGCACGACCGCCGCAAGCCCGCCACGTGGTTTTTTGTAGACCATGAAGGCTATGAGCGATTCGCTGGCGAGACGTGGGCCGAAGCTGTTGTGACCATTAACCAAACCGCCGACGCTTACGGGTGCGACTGCAACATTAGCTGACGCCCTCCGCCCCACCCCACACACAGGCAGAAAGGATAGCACGATGAAACGCATCTACTACATTGACGATTGCAAGCACTGCGACGGCAGCGGATGGGCGGACCTTCTACGCGCCGACGACGAGCCGGCGGAAGAACTTTGCCCGCATTGTGACGGTTTTGGCGACGCGGTGCGGTCCAAGACCGTGCGTGGTGCCGATGCGTCAATCGTCGCGCCAATGCTGATACATCGCGGGACGTGGTTCGCCTCTCGCCGTGCAGCCAGTGACGTACTCCAAGCCCACCGATTGGCCAACGCATGAACCCCGTCCCCTACTACACCATCCCCGGCATGGCCGACCTCCACGGCGTAACGCGCCAGTGCATCAGCAAGCACGTCAACGACGGCGTGATACCGTCCACCAATACGCTGTGCGGCAGGGTGCTGATACGGCGGCAGGTCGCGGAGGCGTGGACGCCGGGAGAACTGCCCGACCACCTGCGCACAAAAAACCCCCGCCACACATAAAGCATGACGGGGGCCGGGAATGGACGGGCTGTTAGTCTGTTGTTTGAACCGTTGTTAATCCATTCCTTTTTTAGTCAACTCCCCTTTATCAGTGTTCGCGCAAGTGAAGGATTGTTGCGCAGCCAGGACGACACGCACTGTTCAAGCGTACGCACGTGCGCCTCGGTCAATTCCAACCCGTGCATGTCGCTGATAGCGTGGATAGATTCGTGCAGGATCGTTTGTGCTGTCGTGAAGCGGTCGAGCTTCCTGTTAACGCGAATTTCCGGCGACGGAAAAAACCGCCAATCGCCGAAGTCTGGGCCGTCAATCTCTGGCGGGTAGTGCCGCAAAGGAACTTCCCACTCGCAGATAATCACACGTTCAGGTATTCGCGCCATCCCCTCGCCTCCGCTGTTTGAGTTCCTTCACCGCCACCGCCAGCAATTCCAACGCAGCGCCCTTGTCGATTTCATGCCCGCGCCGCTTCGCGCCTTCAACCAACCATCCAGCGACGGTTTCGCGGTTACGCAAGCACCACAACCAGCCGCGTTGGTTCATCTCTCGCACGTGAGCCGCGCAAGGTCCGCAGGTCGCCGATGGCTTGCCTGTGACGGCTTTGATTGCGTAGGACAACACATCACCGGGGCGCAGGATGGACGGCGTAGGGGGCGTGTCTGTGGGCTGCGGCGCTAAGCCTGCGCCACTATGGAGCCATCGCTCGGGTCGATTTTTAGAATCGTCACGTATCCCTCTTGTGTCGGGCATTGCACCACCGCGTAAAGGTATCCACCACTCAGTTCTAGGCCGAGGCATGCGGGGTTGTTTTTGCCGGTCACCTTGTTTAGCTCAAGCGCCCAGTTCTGCGTTGACAAATCGGTGGAGTATGACCACACAACCTCGTAAGTATTTCCGGACGTGTTCAGTGATCCGCCCGCGTAAACTGCCGATCCGCTTACCGCCAACGGGACGCATCCGCTTGTGTTGCCAGCAATCACGGAGTATCCGGGGTTTGCGGAGGCTCGCAGGCTTCCGTCCGACGTGGCTATCTTCAGAATGGTCGCACCCGTTACCGCTGAACAGGTTGCATAGAGCGTTGATGTGCTGGCAAGTCGAAGGCGATAGATTGCTTCACCGCCGCCACCGGGACCACCCAAATCATTAGCGTATCGCCCAGCGGGGTCACCCAAAGTGCCGCCCCACGCGCCACCGACGGCCTGCGTAAATGATTGGGTTCCCACATCGAACCATACCCGGCACAGCAGAATCAGGCCGGTTGATGCTCCACCACTCGCGGGCCACACGGTTGAAAAGTAATGCCAATAGCCATCCGTCTCCACGTCCCCGCAGTGAAGGGAGCCGCCAAGAGCGTTAAGTAAGTGGACATCAATTTCCGCGCCCGTCGAAGAATCAAGGGCGTATAGCGCGGATCGCCTTGTGCTTAACAATCGATAGTCGTTGCCGCCAACGGCAACACCAGCCGACGACGGTTTTCCGCCTGTTGTGAAGTAACCCACTCCGGTCCCGAATTTTCCCCACCTCGCTAAAGCACTGGATGTATCAACAGCCACGATGTTTCCAAACGTGGTGGTTGCGGGGCTTTGCGTAAGGTAATACGCATCCGTGCCACCGTATCCAACCCGGATGCCTTTTTCAATGCCGTGGCCAAAAACATCCTCAGCCCACGCAGTGGTTGTCACTAGTGTCGATGCGTCTATCTTCCCCTGCTTGGCTGTGGTGCTGTAATCCGCAATCCACAGCCCGCCATTGTTTAGGCCGATATCAAGCGTGGTTCGCGTGCATGTATTTTGGCAGCAACACAAATGCATCCACGAAGCAAAGCCACCCGCGCGGTGAAAGTTGGAAGGGGTTAGGAGCATGTGCCGTCCTCACCCAAACCGAACGGCATCAACCACACCTCTGCCGTCCCCGTCGCGGTGTAAATCAACACGCCGGGAATCACCGCGCCATTTTGAAGCGGATACATCTGCACCGTCGCGGGGTAATCCGTGCCGTCATGGTCTACGCCGTTCATTTGCCTGCCGCTGCCGTCGTTGCCTTCCTCTGCCGAGTTGTACGCCGTCCCCGTGTAGCCGCCCGTCTTGGTTGACCACCCACCGTAGCCCGCTGTCGCCTTGTATTTTTCGGTGACGGTGTAGGTCCACTTAACAGCGTTGCCGTTGGTGTCCACCGTTGCCGTCGCACTGCTTGAGTCAATGCCAAACCATCGGATCGGCGAACGCGCATTAAACGGCGAACCGCCACGCTGCGAGGCAGACGATGGGCCAAACGGCGAATTAGTAACGCCGGGGCCGTTGAACGTCTCAAACCACGCAGCCATGCGCTTCAGCTTGGCAAGGGACGCGGCGTCTAATCCGAAGATTTCATCAGGCATAGCTAGTTGAACAGTCGAAGGTTTGCGAAGTTCGTAGCGGGGTAGATGTTGTAATTCATAAACACCGCGTAATCGGTCGTCTCTGCTGTGCCGCCCGTTGGCGCGCCGATGCCCGTATCACCCGAACCCAAAACCGCGCCTGTACCGTCAAGCAATTGGGGTTGTGATACCTCTGTGCCAAACTCATCGGTGACGGGTGTTTGACCACTCGCGCCGCTTAGGTATTGCATGATGTCTTGGTCGAGGAATCGAGCCTGAAACCCGCCCGAACGAATCCAAAACCGATAGCGCATCAGAATGAATAACGCATCGGGGCTGTAATCAGTCGCGGGGAGAATTGACACACAGTACATCTCGCCAGCATTGACCGTGCCGCCGCCCTTTAGCGGGAAAGCCACGCTGTTAACCGTGTCGGTGTACGTGTTCGATTTCACGATATCGAAGAACGGCTCAGGGCGCGTGATGGACAGTTCCTTCCACGTGACGCGCTTGTTCACCTGCTGCGCGGGCGGTCGGCGCGACGATACAAGTATCGCGTTGCCGTCACGGTCAGACTCAATTTCCTCCGTTGCGCTTACGTCGCTCCACGAAATAACGGGAGGCTGCAAAAGCGGGTCGGCGTTTTCTTCATACGCCGCCCCCTTGCCAACATGCTCATCGCCATCTTCGGGGATTTCGTAGGTGTATCGGATTTCCCAAAACGTCGGGCCTTGTGATGTCGGGGAAATACTCTTGCACTTGAGACGCGAGTTGTCGGGATGCGCACTGTTTAGCACGGGAAGCACGCCGCCAGTGTTTACGGAAGACGCGAGCGCCGCCGTAATCGTTGAAGCGCCCTTAACCTGAAACACGCGCGTAGCCGTCCAGTTGTCAACAGTCTTGTCGAGACTGCGACCACTCCATTTTTCTGTTGCCTCCGCTGCCATTAAATGCTCCCCACGCGAATAAGCGGATTGCGCCCAGAACGCAGAACGTCGCGCATGTCCTGCATGGTCCTAATCATTTCCTTGGTAAGCCGGTTGCCCGTTTCGATTCGGTCCTCAACGCCCTTGTTTGGGTTGGCGCGTTGTTGGCCGGAACGGAAAGCTGCTGTCATGCCGGTTAATAGGCGACCACTGATAAGGTCGGGCAAGGCTTCCGCAGCGCGCGAACCGGACGAACGCGCGTCCGCGATTCGCTTGTCACGCGTCTTTTCAATCGCTGCGATTTTCGCCGCAGCTTCTTTTGCGTTGATTACGCCAGCGTTCAACTGACCGTCGATAATTCGGCGAGCATCATCGGCTGTGCGTCCAATCGACTCGATAGCCGACTCGATAGGTGTTTGGATGAATGCCTTAATTCTGTCATTTTGGTTTCGCAGCACATCTTCACGTGCCTGATCACGCAAAACATCCTCCATGCCTTGCAGCAGCACCGACAACGCCCCTGCGTCCCTACGTACATCTTCTGGCGCGTCAGACAGTCGCAATCGCTCAAGAGCATCAACACGAGAACCAAACGATGACGTGAATGACTCTAGCGCAGCGCTGATTTCTGCCGAGAAGTCACCGGCAGCGGCAAGGTCGAGCTTTTGGCGTAGCGACTCCGCCTCAATGGCGCGGCGTGACGCACTTGCGGGGTCGGCCCCAAACTCAGATTCGAGCAAGGCGCGTTTCTGCTCAAAGTAAATCCGGCGAAGTCCGTCAAGTTGCTGCTCAATTTGCACGCCCTGCTCGCGCGTCGCTCCGGACATTGCCACGTACAGTTCCCGATAACGGGCCAACACCAACTCAACCGTGTCTAACCGCTGGCGTTCTTTGTTCGCGGCCTCATCAGACTTCTTCAACTGCCGATCAAGCGATTCTTTGAGTTCGGCGTTAATAACCGCGCCTATTTCTGCCTGACGTTTTGCCGACGCCTCGCGGTCTGCTTGTAGTTCGCTAAGGTTTTGGCCAAGTAGAACGGCGCGTTCTTGATCGTCAACCATCTGCCGAAACGCCGCAACAGACTCCCGCGACGGCGCAAGATTTAACTGGTCCTCCGTTAGCTTGGTCCCGATGAAGTCGCCAAGTTTGTTGGCGAACCCCATGAGCATCGTTATGCCGGGAAGGTATTTCGATGCGTCGTACAGGTCGCCGAGTTGGTCGGTAAAACTGTTTAGATTGCTGTCCGTGTCGGCCAGTGCCGAGTTCAGGGCAGACACGCCTTGCGCCTGCCGCGCAAACCAATTATCCTCACCGCCCCCAGCAACACCGCCGATGATTTCCATCGTGTCGCCGAGCGCGTTTTTAAGCTGCTGAATGCCGCCCGAAAGTGTATTCACCTCGTCGGTCGCAAGCGCAAAGTTCCGCTCGCCGATGCGAAGCAAAGCGTTAAATTTTTCCTGCACCGGCAACGTCTGCTCAATCATGATGCCGTAGCGTTTTAGCTGCGCGGTATCACCCACCGCAGCACGCGCCACCAGCCGCATCGCTGCAACCGTATCAATGCCAAACGCCTTTGCAAGACCGATAGCCGCAGTCGTGGCGCGCTTTAAGTCTCGACCAGCAAGCTGGCCCGATGTAGCGCCCAACGACATAAGCTGCAAGACAGCCTCATCGCCAAGCGTCGTTACCTGTTGGATTCCAGAAGCGAACGCCTTGAGGTCGTCCAGTGATTCACGGCTATCGTCGCCCACCAAACGAATCGCCGCAGCCAACCCCCGCTCGGCCTTTTCCTGCTCAGCAGCGGCAGCAACAGATTTTGACAAAAACGTGATGAGCCCGGCCGCGCCCAGTGCCGCAGGCAATGCGGCGATATTCATGCCCGCACCCATCACGCGGCGTTCAAACGCGCCTACACTTCGTCCCACCTTTGCGAACACGCCAGAGGCGCGGTCCTTAGCGTTTAGACGAATGTTAATGTCTTTATTCTTAGCCATCGTTATCCATCAATGATGCGAACGGGTTGTTCTTTGCGGCCCATTCTGAACGCAGCGACCAAATGTCACGGCACGCATCGCGGAATGATGCGCACTGACTCAATGTGCCACCCGTTACGGGCCACGACCCGCGCTTTGCAAAATGTGATTCTTCAACCGCGTCCCACACGTCTGCGGTAACGTGCGTGTACGGGCAGTCGGTAATAGTCCACCGCTCGCCACCGGGGAGATGGACGCGAAGCGGTTCTAACTGGCTCGGTTTGTCTACGCACTTTCCTGCGGATCGGTTGCATTCTCGGCAGACGCTTCCGCATTCGATCGCGACTGCCAAGCGGATTTTTTTCGGTCCCACTCCGCGAGTTGAGTGCGCATCACGCACAAACCGGCAAGCTCAAACTTTTCTGTAACGGTCAAGACTTCTGACAGTGCATCGCGAGAAAACTCGATATCGTCATCACCGCGGCGCATGTCCCTCCACCCCACGACTGCGGAGCATATTGCGTCATCGAGTATTTCGCTCGCCTTATCGTCACTCTTTTCCTTGATTGCCTTTTCAATCGCGGTGCGAATACGCCGCGCCGTTGCGTATTCAATAAACCGGCATTCAAATTCGGGCCGCTCACCATCCGGCTTATTCTCGTCAATCGCAAGCGGAAACCACGTAGTTTCCTGCGGGTCCAAAGCAATGGGCATAACGCCCCTCCATTCCCTGCCTTGAATTAGGCAGAACCAAAAGTGATTGTCATTTCGTCGTTGTCCGCGCTGCTGCGGTTGGCCTTGCCTTCGATGCTGCGCGTGAAGATGCCTTCACGGTCACCGGGCGCGGCACTGTCAATCTGGAACTTCGGAATGCTGAACGTGCAATCGTCGGTTCCGTTGTCCACAACCAGCGTCAAGGCGACTTCGGTATTGGCGAGCAATTCGCCGATGAAGTCCTTGGTCGCAATGGCGTCTTCTTCCGGGTCCATGCTTACCGTGATGCTGCGCCCAGTGATGGTCGCGGCCAGATAGCCCTCCGGTTGCGTTCCATCCTCGCGCAGGACAAGCGCATTGTTCAGCGAGATTTTGACGTTTGAGACGCGCGGTGTGTAGCTTGCGAGCGTCAAGGTGGCACCACTGAACGTCATCGGGTTCGACGCGGGATATGTCGGTGTAATCAGCGCCGTCGATGTTCGTTCCTGATAGACGCCCCTTGCCTTAACGCTAATCATCACCGGCTCGCCAGCCTTGAAGTCAAACTCAAGGTCGCACATTGCACCAGCCATAAACTCCTTGTGGCCGTCGATGTAGCGAGCGTAGGTCAGCGTGGTGGTCGGGTCACTGGTCAGGCTATACAGACCGCCAGAGCCAGCGACAAAGCCGGATGCGGTAAGCAGTGTGGCAAGTGCGGCGAGCGGACCACCCGCGCCGTCGCCTTGCAGTTCGGTCATAAACTCACCATCAGCGGCGCGCGTAGTGGCAACGCTGTTCAGGTTCGACATAGAGCCTTGCCCCTCTCGCTCCTTCATGCCGATGTCGGGTGTGATCTTGGCATCGAACGCATTGATAACGCCGTCTGCCGCTGAAAGTGATATAGCTGTGCCGGGTGTAGATTCGGCCTTGAACGCGACAACACGTTGGCGCGTGATAAGCGGTGCGGTAGCACTCATAGTGTCTCCCCTTGAGAGTTGGTATGTGTTTTGGGGTGCGGCTGATTAACCAGCCGCGAAAGGATCGTTTTCGTCGGTGCGATATTGGACGATGAAGTCCACGGAAAGGCTGTTGATGTCGCCTTGCTCTGCGATATCCCAAGCGAGACCGACCATATCGGTTTGGATTGCAAGCGGATTGCCGCCGCTATCGGTTCCGCGTTTGTAGTCGGTGCGCAGGGCTTTCATAACGTCAGCCGCGACCGTTAAGAATTGCTGGTCGATGGGCGTTGTGTCGTCACCGTCAAGCCGCTTGATAATGCCGACCGAAAAACCCTGTCGCCACTCCATGCGCCCATGCGGTGGATTCTCCGTTCGCTCCGCATCGCGGAATACCAACACAAGGTGGTCGTCACCGCGCACCGTGTTGGCATTGTTCATCGCCGGGCGAGTAACGGTAACGTCTTGGTTGTACCCGTTGTCCGTGGTAATTGTTGCCAATGTTGTGGCGATGTTTTGCGCGATTAGTTCAACGCGAGGCGTAGGCATTTAGATAACTCCAAGGGCGCGACCGAATTGCTTGAACCGCTTGCCCTCAAGCACAAGATTCATCTGCGCGTCAATTCGGCGTTCTAGTGCGTTGTGGATTTTTGCCAGCACGCGCTTTTCGACACCCGGCGCGCCCTGAAAAGCGCCCGTCACGCTGGGTCCGTATTCTTCTCTAATGGGTAGTCCCTGCCCTTTTTTCGCCCTACGGAATACGCCGACATGACCAGCGCCAACCACAGTCACGAACCGATTGCTCTTGCGCTCTGCGGGTTGGTTCTTTCGCACGCGAATGCGGATGCGCGGGCCTTGCTTGCCGATGCGAGAAACGCGCGATGCGACAGCGGCTTTGCCCGCGTACACAACAAGCGGAACGGGATTGTGTGATAGGTGGATAGCGCCGGACAGCTTCGACCTGTTCGCTTTCGTCAGGCGCATGTGCTTGGCGATGAAGCCCTTTTTGAGATTCACGACGCTTGCAACATCATCCTTAACCTGCGTACGCCCCTGCTTCAACGTGTCGTTGATGCCAGCAGACATAACGACGGGGATAGCCTTGGGGACCGCGCGAAAGACTCGCTCAAGTTCCCGTAGCTGCTTATCGTCAATATCGAGTTTTACTAATGGACCAGAAGCCGCCATGCCTGCGTGTCCTGTTCGATGATTTGTTGGACGTAGACTGTGACGGTCGAGCCGCCCGGTTGACGTGGAAGCGTTACCTCGTCGTTAATGCTCACCGCTGATACGCCGATGGAGGTCGTGGCGCTTTTTGCTACGTTGATAATCATCGTCGGCCCCTTGATTTCAGGCAGAACGATATCGTCGGGAATTTCACGCTCAACAATTGCGTTGATGCTTTGCGCGCTGCCGCCAATTGGCTTGTACGTGATAGCCTCCGCGAATGCGTCGGTATCCATGAACCCATACCTCGCGTCGATAGCCATTGATTCGTCAAGCAATCCCATGCGTTCGCCTTTCAGGTCGTGGCGCGTGATACAAACCCTGCGGAACTATGCGCCGCACCGCCATGCCGTTAAACGACAGCCACGCGATTGTTTCGTTCCAGATTCCAGCCTCACGCAGCCAACGCTTTTCGTCGCGGTTGTCTCGTTTATCACGGCTACCGTCGAAGTCCGATTCACCCCGCATGTCAGCGCCGTACACGTCTGCCGATGTTGCGCCCAACAGAAACGCCAGCGAGATAGCCGCCGTTGCGCTGAACACGTGCCACTTCAAATGATTTGGTATGTAGTCCTGATAATCGTTGAACCGCCACACGTTTCCGTTTCGCGGCAGGTCTTGCGATTCGAGGTACTCCGCGCCGGTCCCCGTGGTGAACTGATGCGGGGCCGTGGCCGGCTTCTCACGCTTCCATTCATCGTCGGGTGCTTCCCATACCCTGCGAGGCATGGGCGGGTTGGTGTCCATCCACACCCACCAATCAAGGTCGTGTGCGAGCATGGTGCGGTTGACGCCGATTACAACGTCATAGCCATGTCGCCCCTTGTACGTCGTGTTCAGGGATGGGCCGGGGTTTAGGATTGCGGCTTTCACTTGACAGCGGGTTTATGATGCGGCCTATGAATGGAATATTTTCAACAAAACTTGATTCGGACAGACCGCGAGTGACAATATCGCCGAGCAAGCCAAACGGATGTTTGGAGCCGTGCGAGCTAAGAGTCTCGAATGGTGATCGTGTTCCAATAACCGTTAGGATTTCATATCTGCCGAATGAATACCAAATCACCGTGCAGCCGTTAGCCGAATACCGGGAGGAGTTCACACGGATACCAATGGATGTGTTCACGCCGAATCGTGGCGAGTCCATTGTTGTGGCCGCGAACTTTCCAGCGACCAAAGTTTCGTTTGCCATTTTCGAGTGGATGGATTACTCGGACGCAAGCACCCCATAAGTTGCAGGCAGAACACCATGAAAGAAACCGACACAATCACGCTTCGCCAGTTGTTTGATGCGTTCCGAAAGACGTTTATTGACGCGGGCGAGGTTTACTATGACGACGACCCCGACTGTATCCGGGGTGATTTTCTTGAACTTCTCGAAAACGCGGGAGTAGACAACGGACTTGAGTTGTATAAAGCAATGTCTGAAAAACAACCGCCGTCAAAGATTATCGGGACTCACGCAAACACCACCGAAGCACCCAACGACGCCAGCGCCCGCGACTCTTGCGGGTGATCGTGTTCGTGCTGCGGATTGCCGTAGTGACCACCCACCAGACCGTCGAAGCCATAAGCAGTGATGCGCTTGTTCGTTTGCGCTAAGCGGTGAAGCAATACCAAACCCGTTGAAGGCTTGATAGGCTTTAACGCTCGTGCCGCATCCGTCCATGAAACCTTCGGTACGTGCATGTGCGGGTAAGCGCCAAGCCAGCGGTTGGACCTCGCCGCGTCTTCGTCATGCGTCGTAACGGTCAGCATGTCGCCCGACCAATCACGCATTGCAACGTCGTCCCATGTGTTGGTACACCAAACGTCGGTGCGCGAGCCGATATCGCTTTCATTGCCGTCCGTGTTCCAGTTGTTGAAGCGGATAACACACGAATGCGAGTCGATCTGCTCGCCCTTGCCGAAACACGGGCCATTGCCAACAACGGCTACGTCATCGGGCAGGCTTTCGATTAGCTTGTCGGCGTCCCATCGCCACAACATATGCAGCGGGACTTCCACGATTTTAGAGTCGGCAGGAGGCCAAGGCTGATACGCGGGCAGGCCCGACATTTCAGACGCGCACCAACGCGACCAATTCGCCCATCGGTAATGAACTAACGGTACAGGTCCGATGCGGTGTTCGTTATCGTGGCGCGTCGAGTTTTCGGAAAGTGGCGACGGCTCCATGCGAACGTGTCGCGTGCCAAGTCGGTAACGATATTCGCGGGCGGGATCATATTTGACCACCAGCCCCTTTTTGTTGTTGTCCGTTCGCTGATATGACCACGCCGAAGCGCCGCCGATAGCGTGTCCAGCGTCGTGGATCAGGTTCACCCAATCCGCATACCAGCATTGAACGCCAGCGTCAGAACCCATGCCGTCAAGCAACCACCACGCAATCGCGGGGGTTGGTATTTCGTCGGTGTCGCCAAGCACAACGTAAGACGGGCCGCACTCGACAGCCCAATCCCACACAGCTTGACGCATTGCGCCCTCGTCCCATCGCGGACCATCATCACCCATAGGGTAATCGGCTGATTCGTAGTGCCTGCACTCAACCTTTGCGAAGCGGTCGCATATCAAAGCGGATTGCGGCGAACGATCCAGCAGGACAAACACGCGGTCGCAAAACTGGCTATAAACGCGCAGCTTATGCGGGAGAATCCAATCGTCGTCGCGGGAAATAAAAGCGGCGACAATCATTAGGACCACTCAATGCGTTCGTATCCGAACTTGTCAAAATCAAGCCCGCACCATTCGTGAATCCATCGAACCGAATCGCGGCTCATGTATTGCTGCCACGGCAAGCGGTTCTCAATGGTCGTGTTGTTTCGCGGCCACTCGGCAGGCTCACCCGAATAAAACGGAAGCGACTTAAAATCGTCGGCGAGGTGTTCGAACCGCAACACACGGTCAATACGAACGCCGTGAATATGCAGCCATTGCGGGCGCGTCAACTCATGGTCGGGTCGCGTGGTCGCCACCCATTTCATAAACGACGTAAAATCGTCGGCACGTGGACACTTCGCGCGAAACCCGTATTTGTCAACATCTCGTTTGCACGTTGACCACCAAAGCGACACCGCACGGTCGTAGGGGTTGCGGCACACGGTAAACGTGAAGTATTCCGCAGCGCGTGCAGGTGGCTTCATGCTGTGCATCGCAACGCCGCCCTCAAGGTAGCCGTGGTAATGCTCACGCAAAACCTGCAAAACGCTCTGCGTAGCCGTCTTGGTGATTGCGCTAAATGCAAACCGATGTTTGTCGCTCAACATCATTCCCGTTATTCCCTTTTACTTGCGAACAACAAACATGCCGCATGCTTCGCGCACCATTCCGGCGAACTTTTCATCGACCGCACGCTTCACGCCATAGCCGCCATCTGCATAGTCGTGGCCCATCAGCACGCCGCCCGCTTTTACCGTTGGCCACCATGCGTCAATGTCAGCCTTCACGCTTTCGTAGTCGTGCCATGCGTCGATAAAACATAGGCTTACCGTGCCATCGTCAAACTTTTTCGCGGCGTCAACGCTTCGCGACTGCATGATGGTGATGTGGTCGAGCCACCCACCGTCGCGCATAAACGCCTCAAACTCGCATCGCGGGCAATTCTCCCACGGGTCAACGGCAACCAGCGTATTGCCGTTATCAATGCAGGATGGTGCAATCCATGACATGGACCGGCCCATATAGCAGCCGACCTCGACCACAACACCGTTGCGAATCTCGGCGACTTCGGCCATGTACGCGCGCCCCTGGTCGTCGGTAAACCATCCGGGGGGTCTGCCGTCGCCACCGTGCATCGGCTGCGGGTACTTGCCCGACTTGATGCCAGCAAGGTAGTCGTCAAGCGTGAGGCCCGTAGGCTTCGGCGCGTTCGTTTTCTTTTTCGTTCGCTTAGCCATTCCCTGCAATCTCCGCGAGGCGTCGTTGGCGATTCTCGTAAAACGCCCCCGTGTCGTTTACGTCGCGCGATGCCTGCAAATGTTCAATCACCGGCTGTTCGTCGCCGATATCCTTCGCCATGATGTCGTGTATCCAGCAGTACGACGCGGGCAATTCACCCACCCGCACGCCAGCCACCACCTTAAGCGCCTCGTCAAGCAAAGCCTGCTCGTTGCGGTGTTCTGCCTGTTCACTGCACAACCGCGCGTAGGTCGCAATCGCTTCACGCGCCTTTGCCGTTGGTGCGATGTATAACGTGCCATTCAGCAGTTCCACGCCGCGCCTTCGGTGAAAAGCAATGTCGCAATCCATCGACCAAAACAAAGACGGCTGCGACCACACGTAAGCGTCTGCATCCAGGTACACAAGCGGAAGGTCGGGGTAGGTATCCATCATGCGAAGGATGAACCCCGCAGTCTGCTTTGTATTCGCCACCCAAGAGCCAAGGTCGGGGACCGCGCGAACGTCATACCGTAGGTTTGCACGCAGCATTGAACCTTGGAGCCGCGCCGCCTCCTGCTGATATCGCGTACCCTCGGTGTAGAAGGCGACGAACACGATGCGGGTGGCGTCGGTCACTTTTTGCCGACCTGCGACAAAAGGCGCTCGCGTTCTTTGGTGTCGGCGGCTTCCTTTTCGGCAATCGCCTTGTCGAGAGCCATGCGCGCCTCATGCTTTTGCTTCATCAGCCCATCGAGTTCAACCACTTCGGCGGCGACTTCCTTCGTAATCTGTTCACGAAGGCGCTTCTCGATTTCCTTTTGCGATTTTTGCTTCAACTGTGACAGCCGCGAGCATTCAGCCGCAAGCGCGTCGTAGTTGTTCTGCAAGTCTTCAATCGTTCGTTTCTTTGCCATTCTCGTATTCCCTGAAAAGTAGAGTTATTGAAATGACGAACGGGGCCGTCAAGCCCCGTGCGCCTTAGATTGTGGTTCTGTCGTTTAGGACAGGGTTGCGTTCGCCGCATATTCCCACAGGCCATAGCCAGCGCCGCGACGGGCGTTGACACCAACCTTGTAGGCGTCGTTGTCGAAGTAATAATCCGAGCCGGGGCCGAGAATCGACAGTTCCGGGGCTTGTTCGTCCTGAAGGATGAACGCGCCAAGGTCGCCATCGGTACGAATAACGTGGATGGCGTCGGTGTCGGTGATGTTGGAGTCAAGCGTCACGTTGAAGTTGAAGCCGGACACGCCAAGACCCTTGAGCGGGTTGTCGATTGTGCCGCTGTCGCTCAGCATGTCCGAACCAACCGCCTGTGATGCCGCCGAGAAATAATTCACAGTCGGACACATGATGAGGAAGTTGCGGGCGCTGCCGTTGACAAACCGGCCCTTGTCGTTTTTGAAGGTCAGCATGTGACCAACAACACCAAGGATGGCGCGAGCCATTTCAACCGGGGTCGGTGCGGCAACCGTGCTGACATTCAGCGCTGAAACCTCGTTCGAAGTCAGGAGGTTTTTCTGCGTGCCGCTGTCACCCCACGAGTGGGATGCGCTGAAGAACGCAGCGCCGTCGTAGCAGGTGTCGGTTGCACCGTTGTTGATGAGGCTCTCAACAAGAGTCTCCCAATGTCCTGCGGTGGCGTCGGTGGCAAATGTTCCCATGCGGGCCTCAAGCAAGCCCGATTTGTCGCGTTCGACTTCTTCTTTCGGGATTGCCAGTGTGGATTCGTACTTGGCGTTCTGGATCGTGTAGGACTTCTTGCGAAGCACCTGACCCTGACGAGCGCCGATCCACTCACGCATCTCGGAGTTTGCACCGAGAATGCCGTAGTCCTCCGCAGCACGATCGCTCATACCGTTATAGAACGATACGGCGCTGGCCCACGAACGCTGAAAAGCGTCGTACGACTTGATATCGAAAAGACCGAGAATGTTACGGTCGTCAAAACCTTGAACAGGCATATTGATTCCTTTCTCCCGTCATGCGCAGCAAAACAAACGTCTATGCCAAGACGCTCGCCACGCGAGACGGACTTCCTTATGGGTTGTTAGATGGAGCGAACGGGTGCAGCCTCGAACAAGACCTGAACGGTCGTGCCAGAGACAAATCGAATGATTTTGCCGATGGACGTAGCACCTGACGCAGTGAGCGTGAAGGTGTTGTCATCGGTAGCGTAAACGGTAGAGCCTTCGTCAGTCACGGCGGTAACGCCGGTAACGGAAAGGGTCACAACGCCACGCTGGTAAACCTTGACGTTTTTGTCGCCAGCGCTACCGGCGGAGTTATCCACCGTTGCGACGGCGAAGCCCTCAAAGGGGTCAGCGCCAACGAGCGGGCGGTAGTAACCACTGCCGTTTTCGCCGACAGCCGCGCCGAGATAGATAATGTCGGACGCGATAACCGGCAGTTCGTTGATGTGGTTGTCATGCCCCGTTTCAAAAACACGGGGATTGTCAGCAGCCAAAGTTGTCATGTGTAAACCCTCCTATGGGTTGATTGTTGATGTGGTTAGCGAGAAAGTTCGCGTTTGCGGGCGGCAACAAACACCGCCTCACTGATGTAGTTGTTGCGTTCATCGGCAGGCATCGCGGCCCATTCAGCAGTTGCCCGCTCTTTAGGGTCGGTGATGGCGTCAATGTCGATGTCGTCAGTCGTATCGGTCACGATTTCATCTTCGCGGGCGATGATGATGCCGGTTTCACCTTGCGCGCTTTCGGCAAGTTGCTTTTCAAGCGCGGCGATACGGTCGTCTTTGGCTTTCGTTTCAGCCGCGAGGATTGGCGCAAGGGCTTCGGTCGCCTTTGCCACACCGTGACCAGCGACGAACTGCTCAATCGCAAACGCCGGTCGATTGGGGAAGGCTTCGGCGAGTTCGGCCATGCGGTCTTGCTCGTGCTTGCGGCCCTCGGCGTAACCTTCGGCTTTGCCCGACTCGACGCCTTCGTCAACGCCAAGTCCTTTACCGTCAGTCCAAATGTGGTCGTACAGGTCCGCGTTGGTTTCTTTCAGCGCGGTGGCCTGCTCTGCAATGGGTTTGTCGCTCATAATTGTCTCCGTAAGTTTTGCGACCGTTGCATCGAAGGATTGCACCGCGTCAATCAGGCCCAAACGTTGGGCCTTTTCTGAAATGTGTACGCGGCCATCGAATAGCGTTCGTAGTTCTTTTTCGTCCATGCCGCGACCGTCGCGTACCGCAGCGATGAACAGTTCATTCAAATCGTCAACCCGACCCTGCATGTCGGCTAATTGTTCGTCAGTGACAGGCGCGCCATCAGCGCCAGCGCCCTTGTATGGACCAGTGCTAATCACGTGGACCTTTACACCCGCCTTGTCCATCGCGCCGGACGTATCGACCACTTGCGTCACAACGCCCAGAGAACCCACTAGAGCGTTCGCGTTAGCGGCGATGTAATCAGCCTGGCTAGCTTGCAGGAACCCGCCAGATGCCCCCATGTCGTCAATGTGAGCAAACACAGGCTTAACACCGCGAGCCGCCTTGATTTCGTCGGCGAGGTCAAACGCGCCAGCGACAGTGCCGCCAGGCGAGTCGATGTGAATCAAGATGCCTTCGATGGATTCGTCTCGTGCAGCCATGCGAATGGCGCGTTTAACGCGAACCATCGACGTACCGCCGAAGGAACTGTCACCCTTGACCAATTGGCCAAAAATCGGCACGTAGGCAATGCCGCCAGACATTCTCGAATAGCCCTTGCCGCCTTCGCCGTTATCACCGTGCGCGGCCTTGAACGTGCCAGCCTTGACAGCGGAAACCGCTTCGTGCATCCATTGCGGCTCAATCAGCCACGGTCCGAAGTGCTGCGCGGCGCATTTGGTTACTTGGTCACTCATTGGGTTTTATCCTCCGCGCCCTTGGCCTTGCCAGCTTCGGGCATTGGTTCTTTTGGTGTGTTTGTCGCGGTCATATCCACCAGACGCGACCGCCCTACCGTTACCCCGTGCTTCGCCAGCGTCTTGTTCGTACGTGCGTTCGATGCTGCGAGCTTTTCGACCGTCGTATCGCGTTCAGCCAAGCACTGTTCATGCGACTTCAAGCCGCCGTCGCGTAGCAACAGTTCGCCTTGCGCGTCTTTTTGCGGGTCGAGGTACGGATAGGGTTGCTGCACCGCGCGGTGACGCCACGGCTTGTCGTCGCCCTTGGGTGGGTCAAGCACGCCGTCACGAATCCACTGGCTAATCTTCCAACGGTAAATCGGGCTGATAAACTCACGCGACCACTCTTGGTGGTCTGCTGTGGCGCTGCGCTTCGCAACCTCAAACGCGGCCTTTGCACTGCTGTACGTCGTCTTGGAAAAATCCAACAACGCCATCTCAAGCGGAAGGTTTAACTCGATACCCGCGAAGCGAACCAGCGACGTAACCAATTGGTCAAAGTTTGACGCGGGCTGTTCGGGCTTGACCTGCTGTACTTTTTCACCGGCATTGATTCGCTTGACCATGCCCGCTTCCATGTCGAATGCGGGGCGGTCTGTGCCATTGCCATCCTTGGTCAACCCATTGGTGTAGGCGTTGAACTGCGCGGGAGCTTCTTCGATTATCAAACCGAACATCGCAGCCATGCGCGAGGCGACAATCACGCCGTCGATGTAGCCGTCTAACTGCTCGAACAGTTCAAACTGTTGCGCAAAGCACGTTTCGCCGCGTATTTGGTCTTCATCTTTAATGCGGGCGCTGCGTACAAAGTCGCGCGCCTTAATGAACTTCCACGCGCGACGGGTCGGGTTAGATGGGTCAATGGTACGTAGCCAATAGCCAAGAACCATGCCCTTGTTGTCTAGTTTGAGTCCGTCGATAACGCCGGTTTGCGATGAACTGCCGTAGGGCGATTCGATAATGTCGCCGCGAATAGATTGAATCTTGCCGTTGCCAAGCAGAATCACGCCGCCGTCACCATCGCGCAATCGCTGGCGATACTTGAGGCGTTCCAGCTTCGGACCACTGAACATCCCCCGCACTTCGGGTGAACCGCCGTTTTCACCGTTCCACCATTCGCGCCAAGTATCACCGGCGCGGGCGTTAAAGTCTTTATCCTTAGTTTCCGGCTCAATGCGCGTGCCGCTGCCAATCACAAGGTCAACAGATGAGCCAAGCAGCGAAGATGCAAGCCCGTTGTTTTCGACGAGGTGTTGAGCGCGTGCCGCCATCTTGCGGTACTTGCTGCCCGTCAACGAGCGAATGCCCGTCTGTCCATACCCTGACGGGACCGACTCATTAAGCCGCGTCGTGACCGCGCCGCGATAAGACATGGACGAACCGCGAGACATGCTGCGCTGCGCCTGCTCATAGTACGAGGCACGCGCACGCGCAAGGTTCCGCGCAGCAGACCACGCCGGAAAGCCACTTGCTACCCAGTCAATTGCCGTCTCTAGTTTGTTTGCCATTTAGCTTGGCCGATTAAAGCGGACGAGCGCAACGCCGCCCTCGGATGTGTTTGCCGCATCAATTTCGGTTTGCAGTTCACGACGCCAATCACGCAGCTTGTCGAGGTCCGCGCGGTTGTAAGACCTGCCGTTAATCGCGTAAGACTGACCGCCCGCCATGATGTGAGCGATAGCGTGATTAACCAGCTTCAACTGTTCAGCCAGCGTGAACGTCTGTAAACCGTCTACGTCGATGGTCATTAGTATTTGCCCCTGTGTCCGTTTGCGGTGAAGCCCGAACCGCTCCGCTGTGGTGATGTGATTTCCGTCTCGCGTTTCTCCTGCTGTCTTTCAACAGAGTCACGCATTCGCGTCAATTCAGATTCGGGCGGGATGGTTGATACGTTGCACAACTCCGCTGCGGGCATCTGGTAAACCTCGATGTCCCATGCGTGGTTTTGCGCACCCGCCGACACCGGAACCCACGTGCTGCGATTCGCCTTGCGGTCGAACACTTTGCGCTCAGACTCCATCGCCTTGAAGTACGCATCGTCCTCGTCGCCAGCCAATTCCCAAATCCGCCCACCCTTATCGTCGGGCTTCGCGCTCATGCGAGACATGAGCAAGTCTTTGTACCAATCGGTGTCAATCAGCCGCAGCGTTATCGGCGGCATTTCACCAAACCCCGGCGGCGACTTCGGAGATATCTGCGACAATCGCACCGGCTTATTCTGTTTATTGCTCGCACCCTTCAACGGCCATATACGCCCCGGATCGCGTTGCGAGAATTGGTAAACCTCAAACGTGCGGGAAACCGCATCGCCTTCGTGTCGCGTACCGCCCGAGTCAATCAGCATCGCCATAGGCTGCATGACGCCGCCGCCCTCTATCTCGTATGGCGTTTCAAATGCCAGCCGATAAAGGTCGTCGAACGTCTCAACGCGCGAACACAACACGCCGCGACTTCGGAAGCGATGCCCCCATGCGCGAATGCGTAACCAAAAGTGGTCTTTCTGCGTGTCAACCGTGGCAATCAGCAAACCCGCCCACTTCGGCACGGTCCCCGGTCGCCACGTCACCAACTCAAGCGACTTGCGCAATTCCGTTGCGTCAGGCTTTGCGATCTGCTGCTCAAACGGCTCTGCAAGCCGCGAGTTCAGGAAGTCCATCAACAACGTCGGGTCGCCCTGCGCCAAACAAAACTCGGAAGCCAACTGCGAAAACGTCAGCCACGGGCTGTACAGGCTGTTGATATGGAAGCCGATACGCGACGATTCAATCTTCGGCCCGCGAACTTCACCGTCTGCGTTTACAACCTGGTCCTCGCTCGCCCACTTGCCGCGAGAAAGCATTTCAGGCTTTTGCCAATCCTCAATTTCGCCGTGGCAATGCTCGCACTCGTAGTGCGCCTCATGCGACGAAAGAATCATCTCCGCTTTCTTCGCGCGGTCGTCCTCGTCGTACTTCGGCCACTTCACTTGCGACCAAATCAGCACCTGATACCGCGAGCAATGCGGACACGGAACCCAATAGTGCATCTTCGCGCCGCACATTTCCCACCGGCGCATGATGTTGCCCGTGCGGATCGTCGGCGTGCTGCCGTAAACCTCTTTCGCCCTGCCCCGCCAGTTGCTTGTACGCTTCCGCGCCAAGCTGATCGGGTCAGCCTCTTTGCCGCTGAACGGTGGGTACTTATCAATCTCGTCACAAATCAACCAGCGAATCGCGCGAGACGCAACACGCATCGGTGAACCCGCCCACGCCATGAATACCGGCATGGTGTCAAACTTCACCTGTACCGTTTTGGTGTCCCACGGCTTGTCGCTGATATGCTTTTTCAGGCACGGCGTCTCGCGGAACGTCGGCATTACCCGTTCGTCCAGCAGTTCCTTCGCCGACTGTTCGTCAGGCATCAGGACCAACGCGGAACCGGGGTCCATGTCCACCGCGTAGCCAAGCAAGTTAACCAGCACGCCTTCGGTGTAACCAACCTGCGTAGGCTTGAGAAACACCACCTCGCGAACGTCCGGAGACACAATCGCGTCTAGGATTCCGCAAAGGTAAGGCGTTCGGTCATTCTTCCACGGTCCCGGCTCAGGGTTGATGCCGTTATCGGGGATGTGTCGCGGTGCTTGTTCAGCCCACTCGGAAGGTGACCATTTTTCACGCGGGTAAATTGCAGACCAAAAGGCGCGTTCGGCGTTGTCAAGTTTCGCTGCTTGCACCATCGACCAACACCCGTAGCCTTCGTTTTAGTTCTTCGTTGATAACCCGCGCCGCGTCCTGCTCTGTCTTGCCCACCACAAGGTGTGCTATCTGTTCGCCCATTGATTCAAGCGAACTACGCACCGCAGCGCCGATACCACCCCACCGCGTCCGCACCTCGTCAGCGTCAACCAACCGGCCATCGAGTTCGTCGTTGCGAATCTCCCAGTTGCGAGCCATCGCGTTCTCCTTGCGGAGTCGCGCGGCCTCAAGGTCGGGAGAATCAGACTTGCGGGGTGGACCCGGATTACCCGTTAAATTGTTGTCCCGCATCCACGCCGCAACCTCGCCAACGTCGTACTTGTTCGCTTTGCCCGGCGCGCCCTTCGTGTACGGACAACCGCGTTTTACGTAGGTGTCAAGAGTAGACTTAGCGATGTCCAACTGGTCGCAAATCTCAGCCGGTCCCGATGTGCGATTCACTCGTTTGCGTGCCATGCGTATAACGTTCGGTCTATTAGTTGGTTATGGCGGTGAAAATTTGCCGTTATCTGAGGTGATGTCCTACCA
>Ga0213866_10000332_pt1 | contig 39355 bp, 28 predicted proteins | sample PICome_11_FD_160079 | JGI IMG/M metagenome (GOLD analysis project Ga0213866, IMG submission 160079) | Coastal seawater microbial communities near Pivers Island, North Carolina, United States - PICO284 | ecosystem: Environmental > Aquatic > Marine > Coastal | place: USA: North Carolina... | reverse complement strand
GACGATGATCCCATGGCTGGTCTCATGGGCGGCGACGATTCCGCAAGCGATGAAACTCCCGCTGACGATCCAATGGCAGGTCTGATCAGCGGCGACGATTCAGCGAACGACGAAGCCCCCGCTGATGATCCAATGGCAGGACTGATGGGCAGCGACGATTCAGCGAGCGACGACGAAGCCCCCGCCGACGATCCTATGGCTGGTCTGATGGCAAGCGCGGAAGAATCTCCAACTGAAGACGAAGCTCCTGCCGACGATCCAATGGCAGGTCTGATCAGCGGCGACGATTCCGCAAGCGACGACGCGCCCGACGATGATCCCATGGCTGGTCTGATGGCGAGCGCGGAAGACACTCCAACTGAAGACGACGCGCCCGCCGCTGATCCAATGGCGGGTCTGATGGGCGGCGACGAATCAGCGAGCGATGAATCCCCCGCCGAAGAAGAAGCTCCCTCTGACGATCCAATGGCAGGTCTCATGGGTGGCGACGATGCATCAAGCGATGATGCTCCCGCCGATGATCCAATGGCTGGCTTGATGGGCGGCGACTGTTCAGCAAGCGAAGAAGCGTCCGCCGAAGACGAAGCGCAGCCCGAAGCGCAACCGCAACCCGAATCCCAACCCGGCGACGACGATCTCGCGTCGCTCGTCTCCGCGCGCGAAGAAAACCACACCAGCGAGTCGCGCCACGACACGGAGAGCACCGCCGAGTCCGGTCCCCTCACCGCGATCACGGAAGAGATCGCCGAGGCTGAAGCTGAAAGCGAAACCGACACCGCCGATGTCGAGCCCGCGCTCGCGCCGGAAAACGAGCCCGAGCCCGACGAACTCAAGCCCGACACCCGCGCTTACGAGGATGGTCGCCGCACCGGCAAAATTGTCTACGAGCCGACGCCTGAAGAGGAAGCCCGCGCCACCAGCAACGTCACCGCCGCAGCCGCGCAGGCCGAGCCTCGCGCCGCTACGCCCGATGTCGATCACGTGCTCGAAGCAGCAGCCGCCCAACTCGGTCGCGCTCAAGCTACGTGGGATGCGATGCTCGCGATTCTGCGCTCCACGAGCTTCGCGGAATCCGTGGATGACGCCGCCATGCAGGTGCTCGAAATCCTGATCGAGCGCTCGCCACTCGTCTACGGCGCATGGCACGTGCAAGATGAGGAAGGCGCGCTTGAAGTCGTCGATCACGCAGGCCGCATGCCGGGCACGGCGGAAGACCAATTGGAAGAAGCTCCCGCGGAGAAGCGCGCGGGCATCATCGGTCGCGCATTGCGTCACCGCGATCAATGCGTCGGCGCTCCTGGCGACTATCTTGAAAACTGCGAGCGCTGCAAGATCGCACAAGATAGCGGCGTGACGCTTTGCGCTGTGCAGCCCATCTATCGCGACGGCGAGCTGCTCGGCCTGCTCGAATTCTTCGGCAACGAGGGCGAGCTTAGCGAAGCATGGCGCGAACTTTTGCGCAGCTCATCCGATCTCCTCCTCCTCGTCGCGCGCGGCCTCGATGACGCCACCAGCGACGACTTGATCAGCGATGATTCCGATAGCGACGACGATGAGAGTGACCAAGCGGAGGCTCTCGCGGCGGATGACGAAGACGAAGCGCAAGATGGCGAGCTCGACGATCAAGCCCTGCGCTCGATGGTCGAGAACATGCCGGTCAACGTGATGATGGCCGATCTCGATCTGCGCATCGTCTACATTAATGAAACAAGCAAGCGCACCCTGCGCAAGCTGCAGCACCTGCTGCCCAAGCCCGTGGATGAAATGATCGGCGAAGCGATCGACATCTTCCACAAAGAGCCTGAGCGCCAGCGCGCGTTCCTCGCCGATCCGAACAACCTGCCGCACCAAGCCGAGATTCAAGTCGGCCCTGAGACCATGCGCCTGAGCATCTCCGCCGTGCGCGATTCTCGCGGCTCGTACATCGGCCCGATGATCGCGTGGGAGTTGATCACGCGGGAAGTCCGCTCGCGTTCAACAGTCGAGAAAACAGTCTTCGAGCTGGAGCGTTCAAGCGAAGATCTCAACTCGATTTCAGGATCGCTCGCTGCCGCTGCGGAAGAGACAAGCTCGCAATCCCTCTCAGCCGCTGCCGCTGCGGAAGAGGTGAACGCGAACATGTCGACCGTGGCTGCCAGCGCGGAAGAGATGAGCTCAACGATCAGCGAGATCGCTCGCAGCGCAGGCCGCGCCGCCAAGGTTGCGACCAGCGCGGTGAACGATGCCGAGCGCGCCAACGCCACCATCCTGCGCTTGGGTGATTCGTCGAACGAGATCGGCAAGGTGATCAAGTCGATCACGTCGATCGCGCAGCAAACGAATCTGCTCGCGCTCAACGCAACGATCGAAGCAGCTCGCGCCGGCGAAGCAGGTAAGGGCTTTGCCGGCGTTGCCAGCGAAGTGAAGGAGCTTGCGCGTCAAACCGCTGGCATGACCGAAGACATCACGCGCCGCATCGAGAATATTCAGGGCGACAGCGCATCCGCCGTTGAGGCGATTGCCAAAGTGATGGAAGTGATCGCGAGCGTCGACGAGATCAGCACGAGCATTGCAGCCGCTGTCGAAGAGCAAGCTGCGACGACTAACGAGATCTCGCGCAACGTCGCTCACGCCAGCGAGGGATCGCAAAGCATCGCTGCAAACATCACGCACGTCGCGCAAGCTGCAAACGATGCGAGTGCCAATGCGCAGCACGTATCCACTGCTGCTGCCGAGCTTGCGCGCGTCGTCGGCGGACTCAAAGAGTTGTTGGTCGAGCTGACGGACGCTTAGCCAACCCGCTCATACATGGAGCATGCATGCACGCTTATGTCGTTGATGATTCGAAGACCATGCGCATGGCGGTGTCAAAGCTGCTGTCGCTGCTCGGCATGAGTATCACTGAAGCCGTGGATGGCGCTGAAGCTTTGCAAAAGCTGCAAGCGGAAGAGGCCAAGCCCAGCCTGATCATGCTCGACTGGAACATGCCGGAGATGAACGGCTACGAGTTGCTCAACGCTCTGCGCGCCGACGAGCTCTACAACGACACGCGCATCATCATGCTCACCACGCGCAACGAGATCGAGAACATCCGGCGCGCGCTCGCTGCCGGCGCAGACGAATACATCATGAAACCCTTCACCGATGACATGCTGATCGAGAAGGTGAAGATGGTTCTGCCTGAACTTGATGAAGCAGAAGCCAACACGGAATAGCACCAACGCGGGGAGTTCTGCATGTCGATTATCCGAGTAGTTGTGGCAGATGACTCCGTGGTCTTTCGTACCTTGATGCGAGACGTGCTCGATTCGCAAAGCGGAATTGAAGTCGTGAGCGCCTGCACCAACGGCGAGCAAGCCGTCAAAGAAACCCTGCGCCTCAAGCCCGACGTGATTGTGATGGACGCCGAAATGCCGGTGCTCGATGGCATCTCAGCGCTCAAGCAAATCCATGCGGCTGATCCCGCAATGAACGTCGTCATGTGCTCAGCCTTCACCACCAGCGGCGCTCGCCTCACCCTCGACGCGCTGAGCGCCGGCGCGAGAGGCTTCGTTGCCAAGCCCGCATCGGGCACGCCGCGCGAGAACATCGCGTTGATTGAGAGCGAGCTGGTTCCGCTGATTCGCTCGCTCGCAGCGGATACTCAGCCTTCCAGCGCCGATTCCGTCTCGCGCATTCGCGTCAAGACGCCGACCGATACGCTCAAGCTCGTGCCTGCGGGACGCGATGTCATTGCGATCGCCATCAGCACTGGCGGCCCTCGCGCACTGGCGGATTTCCTGCCGGGACTGCCGGGCGACTTCCCTGTACCGATCCTGATCGTTCAGCACATGCCGCCGGAGTTCACCAAGCAGCTTGCCTTGCGTCTCGACAAAGCTTGCGCGATCGGCGTTGTTGAAGCGGAGCAAGGCATGGCGATCGAGCCTGGCCGCGCCTATATCGCGCCGGGCGACATGCACATGGAAGTTGAGCGGGTGGGCGGCGCCAAAACGATTCGCCTGCATCAAGGCGAGCGCGAGAACTCTTGCCGTCCCTCCGCCGATCCGCTTTTCCGCTCGGTCGCAAAGGCCTGGGGACAGCGTGCCTGCGCGCTGGTGATGACTGGCATGGGCAACGATGGCGTCAAGGGTTGCGAGGCGATTCGCAGCGAGTTCGGCGCGGTGATCGTGCAGGACCTCGAATCATCGGTGGTGTGGGGCATGCCCGGCGCGGTCGTCGAGCACGGCTTGGCGGATGCCGTGGTGAGGCTCACCGATCTGGCTGAGGCCTTGGTCGTCCTGACCAAACGCAAGGAGCCCTAAGTCGTGCAGCAGAGCGGATACCGGTTGCTCTATGATCTTGCCGAGCGCGTGTGCGGTCTGCGACTCGATGACTCAAAGGCCTATCTGCTCGACACGCGACTCGCTCCCATCTGCAAAGCTCTCGACTTGGCTTGCGTGCGCGAGCTCGCGGACTACGTGGCGAAGCATCGAGATGATCGCGAACTCGAACGCAGCATCGTGCAAGCGCTGACCACGAACGAAACGTGGTGGCTGCGCGACCCATGGCTCTTCGACTGGATCTGCAAGGAGCTTGCGCGCACGATCGCGGAGCGTCGCAGCTCGAATGCAAGCACGCTGCGCGTTTGGTGCGCAGCCGCATCTTCGGGGCAAGAGCCTTACTCGCTGATCATGAGCTGGCTCGCTGCGCGCACTATTCCAGACGGCATGAAGCTTGATCTGCTCGCGACGGACTACGATCAGATCGCGATAGAGCGAGGCAAGCTCGGGCGCTACTCGCAGCTCGAAGTTGGGCGCGGCTTGCCAGCCCGCATGCTGATCCAGCACTTCGAGCAACACGGCAAAGATTGGCAGCTCAGCGATGCGGTGATGCGGCAGGTGAAGTGGGATGAGCACAATCTTCTCGATGCGCCTAGCCAGCGCGAGCACTTTGACTTGGCGCTCTGCCGCAACGTCTTGATCTACTTCAGCGCAGAGACGAAGCAGCGCGTGCTTGATCATCTGATCGAATCGTTGGCGCCACAGGGTGTGCTCGTCTTGGGCGGATCGGAAAGTTTGATCGGGGTTGAGCATGCGCTTGAAAAGCAAGTCTACGGCAAGCTCACGGTCTATGTGAAGAGCGCGTGAACCCGCTTCAACGCTGAAAGAATCAGATTCTCTCAGCCCACCACTTGCCGCATCCGCGCGCAACCTATACTGCGAGAGACGCGCCAGTTGGGCGAACTGGCTTCAGACTTTGACGAACGAGATGGGCTTTCAGGAGACGACATGCCGAACGCAGTGATTGTTGACGCGGTACGCACACCTATTGGAAAATTTCAGGGCGCGCTGAGTGATTTCGCAGCGCCGAAGCTGGGCGCCGAAGTCATCAAGGCGATTCTTGAACGCACGGGCGTTGCTCCCGACGCGATCGACGAAGTCATCATGGGCAACGTACTGCAAGCCGGCATCGGCCAGAACCCCGCGCGCCAAGCGGCGCTCTACGCGGGCATGCCGAACGAAGTCGCTGCCTTCACCGTCAACAAAGTGTGCGGCTCCGGCCTCAAGTCCGTGATGCTCGCCGCGCAAGCCATCAAGGCGGGCGACATCAAGGCGGCAATCGCAGGCGGTCAGGAGAGCATGACCAACGCGCCTTACCTGCTGCCGCAAGCGCGCGCGGGGCTGCGCCTCGGTCACGGTCAAGTCGTTGACTCGATGGTGTGGGACGGTCTTTGGGACGTCTACAACGATTTTCATATGGGCATGACCGGCGAGCTGGTCGCTGATGAGTACAAGGTTTCGCGCGAAGATCAGGACGCATTTGCTGCCGAGTCGCACAAGCGTGCGATGGCTGCGCAAGCGGCTGGCAAGTTCAAGGACGAGATCATCGCCCTGAGCATCCCGCAGCGCAAAGCCGACCCGATCATCTTCGACACCGACGAAGGCCCGCGCGCCGACACCACGGCCGAGAGCCTCGCCAAGCTGCGCCCCGCCTTCAAGCGCGAGGGCGGCAGCGTGACGGCGGGCAACGCCTCCAGCATCAACGACGGCGCCAGCGCGCTGATGGTGATGGAAGAGGAACACGCCAAGTCGCTCGGCCTCAAGCCCCTCGCGCGCATCACCGGCTACGCGGTCGGTGGCGTCGAGCCCAAGTGGGTGATGATGGCGCCGGAGAAGGCGGTCGAGAAGCTCAACGCCAAGCTCGGCGTCGACATCAACCACTACGATCTGATCGAGCTTAACGAAGCTTTCTCGGTGGCCGCCGTTGCGCTCACCCGCCAGCTCAAGATCGACCCCGCGAAGATCAACGTGAACGGCGGCGCAGTCGCCCTCGGTCACCCGATCGGCGCATCCGGCGCACGCATCCTCACCACGCTTTTGCACGAGCTCAAGCGCTCCGGCAAGCAGCGCGGCCTCGCTGGCCTCTGCCTCGGCGGCGGCAACGCAGTCGCCCTCAGCGTCGAGATGCTCTAAGCGCAGTAGAACAGGCATTCCTGCCAGTTCCGCCATGCTCCGAGCGCTCAACCCGCAACGCCCAACTCAGGCGTGACCACACCCGAAACGCAGACGCCTTGCATCCGCAGCGCGTCTGCGTTTCACTTCTTCGCTACAATGTGCGCGCTGCAATCGAAGGAGCGCACAATGAGCGAGCGAACTTCACCGAACTATTCGTCGTTGCCTGGAGACGCTGCTGCAGCTCCGGAAGGGGAAGCGCCGCGGGGTGTTCCGCCATGGCAAGCGTCGTGCTTGGCGTGCCTCACGCTGCTCTTTGCGCTGATGGCATCATGCAGCGTGATGTCCTACGTGAATGGCTATTCGCCGATTGAGTTCGACTCGTCCCCCGGTTGGTCCTTTATCGATCGCCTCAAGTGCGGCGAATCGCGGATCACACTGATTGATGATCGCAACGCGCAGCTCAAGTTGAATCTCGCGCCTGATGGGCTGCCCTGTGCGCGCACGATGATGGAGTACGCCGAGGATGACTGCGACCGAATCTTCGTGATCGGCTATGAGGGCGGGCCGCTCGACGAGCTGCCACCTTCTGGCTGGAACAAGCGCAGGCTCAACATCCTGCACTTCGAAGAGTGCGTGGTGAACATCGAAGTGCTCGAACGTTTGTTGGGGCACAAGGGCGTAAGCCTGATCGTGTTCGACCATGTTGAAGTAGAGAGCTGGCCTGAAATTTCAACGATGCTCGAGCGCAAGTTCTGGGGAATGGCCAAGCCAGAGATACGCATCGACACAGGCTGGTCGCGCGACAGCGATGAGCTTCGAGCCTTTCGGGAAGAGTGGGAGCTCGATTGAGCTCAGCAGTTTTCGAATTGCTTTGGACTGAGTGTCGTCATCCCGACCGGAGGCGAAGCCGCAGGGGAGGGATCCCTTTTCGATTCCCCGCAACATCTCCAACAAGCGCAGCGTTGCGTTATCCGATGGCGCTGAGCCCCGCCTCTCGGAAGCTTTGCGACTTCGCGTTGAACTTCTTCAACCCGCGCTCGCATGAGCGCAAACGGAAACGAGGCTTCGGAGGTGCGGCTCCGAAGCCTCGCTGTGTTGGGATTCGATGGGATGATGCTAGCGCGAGGAGCAACCTACGCCAGAGATTCGCAAGCATCGAGACGCTTGCGACGCAGGATCATCACGCCTGCGCCAAGTACCAATCCTACCATAATCCAGAGCGAATTGCTGCTCGAAGACTCGCTCATTGCGCAGCCAGCTCCACCGCCGCCACCACCGTCTGCATCGGAATAGCTGAAGGTCAGGTGATAGGTGCGTGGGCCGAGCAAGCCCGTGCTGAGAACCACTTCGAGATTCTTGCCGAGGTGATCCGGCACCATCAGGCCCGTGATCATGGTGCCGTCAGGACTAACAATCGCTCCGCCCGGCGCACGCACGCCGTCGATCGTGAGCGATACCGGAGGCGTGAAGCCCGAGCCGATAATCGTGATGTCCTGGCCCGAGCTCCCCACGGGAACGCGCTTCGGAGTCACATCGCTGATGAAGTATTCGATCAGCGTGAGCGTCGCACTCGTCGGCGCGGGCGAGCCAAGGAGCACGCTGATACCAGTCGCCACGTCAACGTTCGTGGGCGAGCTCATCGACGCAACAAAGGTAGAAGGAGTGCTGCCACCCGCGCTACCCAGCACGTTCACGCGCATGAAGAAGGTGTGCTTCGCGCCATTCGCGACCATCAGCGAAGGCGTGAGCGGGAAGTTCAACGCGCCCAAGCTGCCGCCAACTTCGCTGATCAGCGTATCGCTCAGCTCATCGAAAATCGTATCGCCATCGTCGAGGTAAAGCTGAACGCCCTTCGCAGGATCAACGTCGTTCACCCAGTCGCCCGTGCCGGTCAGGTTGATGCGCATGCCGCTGACATCAATGTCGCCATTCGATGCGCTCATTTCCAACTTGGCGAGCATGAAGCTGAAGTCGGCGCCAGTCTTCTCAACCACCGTATCTTGCGGCGCATCGAGCATCGAGCTCGCGATCGTCAGCACCGGGTTGTCGATAATCAGCGCGGTAGAAAGCATCGAAGGCAGGCCAGTCGGAGCCGTACTCGATTGCGACGTCACGTTGATCGCGCTCAGGCCTGCGTTGAAGGTCTCGCCGCTCAGCGCCGTGCCGTTGAGCGTAGCGATCAGGAAGAAGCGGCGGCTGCTCGGGCCGTTGAAATTGCTATCGCTCAGCGTCGCAACGTAGTCGCCGTTGTCTGCGCTGAAGCCCGCGCCGGTGAAGGCCGTGGCGAGCGTGTCGTTGGCGAAGGAGTACACGCCATCGCCGTCGTCTTCATAGAGCGCGAGCTCAGAGAAGGCGCTGGCATCGTTGCCGGAGCCACTCGCGGTGAAGGTCATCTCGGTCAGCGTGAACTGCTCGTTGGCTGAATCCAGCGTGACATCCAAGAGCATCTGCGCCGTGGCGGTGCCGCTTACGGCAGTGGCGCTGCCGGGGCCGTTGAAGGCCACGTTCAGACTCGCAGCATCGATCGTGTAGTCAGGACCGCTAGCCGTCGGCAAGCCGATGAAGATACCGTTGAGCGGCGGCGTCGCATTGATCATCTCCAGCGTCGCGTTGAAGGTCTGACCTTCGCGAGCCGTGCCCGCCAGCGTGCCAACCAAGAAGAAGCGGCGCGGCGCGGCTGACGACGTAATCACCGCGTTCTGCAGCGTCCCAATCCACGTGCCGTCGTCAGAGTCAAAGGCCGTACCTGCGGGGCCAGCAGGCAGTTCGAAGGCCGGATTGAAGAGGCCATCCTGATCCAGATCCTCATAGATCGTCAAGCTATCGAAGGCGCTCGCATCGTCGCCCGTGCCGCCAGCGCGGAAGACCAGGCCATCGAGCGTCCAATCAACATTCGTCGTGGAGATGGTGAAGTCGAGCAGCAGCATGCCGGGGAAATCGTGGTCATTGTTGACCACGTCGCCCATCGCAGGCCCGTTCATCTGCGTCAGCAATACGTTGCCGAGGATCGTTACGCCAGCCGCAGGGCCGGTCGCGGGTAGCGGCAGCGCGGTCAGCGTCGTGCCCGTGACTTCGCCGCCAGCGGCTGTCACTTGCGTCGCAAAAGTATCGCCGTGATTGGCCATCAGATTGAAGTCAGCGACGAGGAAGAACATCTTGGTCTCGCCGGCGCTGTACATCGACTCGGCGCCACTCAAAGTGAGTTGGAGCGTTCCATCGTCACTCATGAAGGTCTCGGAGGCGACGTTCGTGTCAAGGCTGGCATCGAAAGCCATGTCGCCATCATCGAGATAGAGCTTGAGCGCAGCGTAGGCGGCGGAGTCGTCGCCCGTGCCTGAAGCTTGAACATCGAAGGTGGTGAGCGTGTTGTCCGGCCCGGCGGGGTATTCGACGGTGAACACCTGCATCAGGTTATCGTTCGTTCCCAAGATCGCATCGCTGACGTTGCTCGACGAAAGATCCGTCAGAGTGAAGCCGGGCGTATCGATGATGAGGCCAGACATGGTTGTCGCGGGCACGCCTGCTTTTTGCGTGTTCGTGCCGACGCTGATATCGCTGAGGGTGATGTCGAGCGTTTCGCCGGGCGAAGCCATGCCGTTCAGCTTGGCTACGACGAAGTAGGTGTTTGTCTGATTCTGAGCAAAATCCTGCTCTGCTCCGCTGACCGTCACGGTGCTCGTTCCGTTCGCTCCGGTGAAGGCTGAGCCCGTGCCGATTTCAACGTCCGTGCCGGGATCGAATTGCATGTTCGCGTTGTCGTCGCGATACACTTTGATCTCGCTGATATCCGTTGACGCATCCATCGAGCCAGAGGCTTCGAGCTCGATCTCGGTCAGCTCGCCGTTGTTCTGATTCGTGCATTCAATCTCGAAGGTGCCGATGGAAATCCCATCGTTGTTCGTGCCCTGAGCGTTGGCGTACACCGTCTGCGCAGTGCCAGCGGTGGCTGTCACGTTGAGGCTGGGGCCGGGCGCAATGTAGTACATCTCAACGCGTGAAATGCTGCCGCCTGATTCGGTCCAAAGATCGCGGGCTTGGCCTTGCGTCAGATAGGCCTGAAAGCCGAGGCGCGCAAGCGTTACGTTTTGCCCAAGGATCGTGGTCTGGAAGTTGCCGGAGCCGTAGGAGTTTTGGTTCGTGCCGCGCACGCCGAGAATGCCGATCACATCGCCTTGGCTGACTGCGATGTTCGTGGCGAAGAATCCCGGCGAGATGTCGCGCTGATAGACCAACGATGTGAAGGCGTTGGTGGTAGTAGAGTAGTTTGGTGGCGCCGCTTGCAGCCTGACCACTTCGAAGGTTTGGTTCCCGCTGCCTGCATTGTCGGGCACGCGAATGCCGGAAATGATGAAGTCGGTTGGCGCGGTGAACCAGTAACCTCGGGTGTTTCCGTTGTAGGTGCTGTTGTGCCCTGGAAGCGGCATCAGCGTACCGGTTTGCGCGACAAGCTCGGCTCCATACGCCAACGAAAGAAGCAGCGCTGCTGCTGCGAGTAGAATGCGATTCATGGCAATCCCCATGCTAGACCCAGACATGCCTAATGTTCTATGCCCCCACCTCTTTTGCCCAAAAAGGCAGGGTACGCGTAGATTATGCAAAATATCCGAGAACAAATCATCACCTCATGACACAAATGCGAACTTTGAGTGGTGAAAAGGAGAAGATTGACCCAGGCAAGCCACAGGCGTGAGCCTCGGCAACCCTCTACGCTTTGGCAGCGCTGGAATCCCGGCTCGCCAATCGTCGCAAATGCAAAAAGGGAGCCAGCGCGAAGCTGACTCCCTTATGCGTTCCACCACCACTCGACTGAGTTGCTAGGCGTCGTACACGCTCACGTCAGAGTCGTACACAACTTCGCTGTCTGGATAGACTTCGTTCTCATCGTCTTCCATGCGGGCTTCAGCTTCCTGCAGGCCCTTCCACTCGTCCTGCGTCATCAGGATCTCGCGTTCCTTGGAGCCGCGCGCTGGGCCGAGGATGCCGAGCATCTCCATCTGCATCACGATCGTGGTCGCTGCGTTGTAGCCGATGCGCAGAGCCGAGCGCAGGAACTGAGCGCTTGCGCGGCCCTGGCTGAAGACCATATCGATCGCCTCATCCAGCTTCTCGTGCTTGGGCTGACCGCCAATCGTGTTGTCTTCCGAGCTTGCGCGCTCCAGCTTCTTCTCGGTGACGAGATAGCTGACTGGCGCTTGATCGCGGACGTGTCCCGTGATCGCCTCGATTTCGCTGTTGTCGCTGAAGGCAGACTGAGCGCGGACAAGGCCAGTACCGTCGTTCCAGTCCACCAGCATGTCGCCCATGCCGAGCAGCTTTTCGCACCCAAGGCTTGCGATGATGGTGCGCGAGTCGATCGCCGTCGGCAGCTTGAAGCCGATACGCGCTGGCACGTTCGCCTTGATCAAGCCCGTCACCACATCGGCGCTGGGGCGCTGCGTTGCAAGGATCAGGTGGATGCCAGCGGCGCGAGCCTTCTGCGCGATGCGGCAGATCAGCTCATCAACGCGGGTGTCGGCGTTCACCATCATCATGTCGGCCAGCTCGTCAACCATCGCCACGATGCAAGGCATCTTCTCCGGCAGGTCGTCGGGGTTGCCGCCCTTCGATTCGAAGCGCTTGCGACGCTCGGCATAGTCAAGCTCGTTGAACTCAGCGATCTTGCGAGTACGAGTCTTGGCGAACATGTCGTAGCGGCGTTCCATCTCTTCCACCAACCACTCGAAGGCCGTGACCGCCTTGGTCATGTCCGTAATCACCGGGGTGATGAGGTGACGCAGATCTTCGTAAGGCGTGAGTTCCACCGACTTCGGATCGACCAGCATCAGGCGCACGTCTTCATAGTGACGTGTGAGCAGCAGGCTGGTCAGAATCACGTTCTGAATCACCGACTTACCCGAACCAGTCGTACCAGCGATCAGCAGGTGAGGCGCCTTCGCCAGGTCGTGAATCATCGGACGGCCAAGCGAATCGAGACCTAGCGCGATCGGCAGCATCATCTTCTTCTCGGCTGCCTTGAACTCTTCAGACTCCACCACTTCACGCAGACTCACCGTGTCGCGATCGCGGTTCGGCACTTCGATGCCCACGGTGTTGCGACCGGGGATCGGCGCTTGGATGCGCAGTTGAGGAGCGCGCAGCATCATCAGCAGTTGAGTCTCAAGGCTGACGATCTTCTTCACCTGAACGTTCGGCGGCGTGCGCAGTTCGTAGGTGGTGATGGTCGGGCCGCGCTGCACGTCGATCACTTCGGCTTCGATCTTGAAGTGACTCAGCGTGTTCACGATCTCGCTCGCATTGCTTGCGATCTCGTTCTTGACGCGAGAGCCTTCGACCTTCTTGCCGTGCTCCAGAATATCGTTCGGGGGCAGCGTGAATTCTTTCGCGATGCGCTTCTCAGCTTCGGCCTGCTTCTTGGCGCGGACTTCGGCTTGCTCGCGCGCTTGGCGGCGGGCAGCGGCGTTGTTCTTGGGATTGCTGCGCTCCATCGTGGGCGCAGACTTGTTGTCTGCACCGGCTGGCGTTTCTTCATCGTCGCCAGCGTCATCATCCTGCTCAGGCTCGTCGCCACCGGTGGAGATCTGGGAATCGTTGTGCTTCATCTTGTTGATCGGGCGCACGCTCGGATCAACTTCCGGCTCGGCCAGAGCCGTTGCGGCGATCGCATCGCCCTTCGCCTTGTCGCCCTTCTTGCGAGCGGAATCTTCAGCGTCGAAGCGAGCAAAGATGGCAAGCAAGCGGGTTGCCAATCCACGCGAAGGCTTCGCTGGGGGATGCGCCTCGGGACGTCCAGCTTCAAGCAGCTCAGCGCCGCCAGCGAAGGCGATGTTTGCTTCTTCTTGCAGCTCGGCTTGGATGTCGCGCTCGCCGCCCTTGAGGAACTCGCGCAGCATGGGGTAGAACATCACGTCCGTCGCCATCAGCAAGCTCACGACGGTAACGAAGGTGAGAATCAGGTAGGTCCCGGTCAGCCCAAAAGCAGCGCTGAAGGAATCAAACACCACCGCGCCAACCACGCCGCCCGCCGTCGGCATCGACTGCGAACCGTTGAGGCTGCCGCCGAAGAATGCGGAGAAGGCGAAGAGACCCAGCGCAGCACCCAAGAGTTTGAGCGGCCAGCCATCAATCTTGCGGCGAAAGAAAACCATCGCCGAATAAATCGCCAGCATCGCGATCAGCAGGTGCGTCGCCATTCCAATGTAGGTGTAGCAGACGCCGATCAGCCAAGCGCCGATGCGACCGCCCATGTTCGCCGGATCGCCAGCCTCGCCGTTGTGCGGCCAGACTGCCGCGGCTGAGTCCGCCGGGTCATAGCTAGCGACGCTCAGCACCAAAAAGGCGACTGAGATCAGCAGTCCAAGTGCCACGATCTCGCGGCCAAGTCCAGCCTTGAGCGCTTTGCGAATCGCGCTGACGGCGCTTTCCGCTCGCATCGAGATTCGCTGGGAAGTCATCATCTTACCGGCCATGGGCTTGCCTCTTGCTGCTTGCGCGCTCGCAGTAATGGAGCTGCGCGAATCAAAACGCTGGCGGAGCCGCTTACTCCGCCTTGCCGGAATCGGAAGGCTGGCAGAGATGCTTGAGGTGTAATCCGCGCGCGAATGCCCGCGCCTGTTAATAGGAAGCAAAGCGCATTCGCGCTTTAGGATTTAATCACGGAGGGGGAGGAGGGAAGACGGAGGAAGATGAGCCTGGCGGATTGGGTGGAGCGCTTTGGCTCGGCAGCGATTGCGCAGAAGGCATATGCGCAATCGCTGGAATTTAGGAGGGCTCGCAGGGCGATGGCAATTGGTTTGATCGAGCATCTACGCGATTCGCTCAGCGTAGAGTTTTTTGAGCGGTGGCGGGCATGCGCTGCAATTTTCACCGCGCCGCTCACTTGCACTCACTCGCCTGCGAGCTTCTTTTAAATCAGCTCTTTGGCGCGGCGACCTTCTGCGTGAGCGCAACGCCTCGCAATCAAGCTCACCCCAACCCGGCAGGCCTCATCCTCCTCCGTCCGACCTCCTCCCCCTCCGTGATTAAATCCTAAAGCGCGAACGCGCACGTCACGCTCGGAAGAGCATTAGCCCTCGCTTATCCAAGCTATAATCAGCCCTTGCCGGGATGAGCGGCGAATACGACGCACAGGACAAGCAACGAGACCAACATGATTCCATTCGTGAAAATGCAAGGCATCGGCAACGACTACGTCTACATCGACGCCACCGAGAAGACCTGGCCGAACGAAGAATCGCTCGCGCAAGTGATGAGCGATCGCCACTTCGGGATCGGCTCCGACGGCCTGATCTGGATCAAGCGCTCCGAGCTTGAGGGCGTGAATCACCGCATGCAGATGCACAACTCCGATGGATCGATCAGCGAGATGTGCGGCAACGGTCTGCGCTGCGTCGCCAAGTTCCTCTTCGATCGCGGGATGGAGAAGAGCACCAGCTTCCCGATCGAAACCGGCGCCGGCGTGCTGAAGGTGGAGATTACTCCCGACAGCAACGGCAAAGCCGAGCTCGTGCGCATCAACATGGGCGAGCCGAGGCTTGACCGCGGCAAGATTCCGATGAGCGGTCCCGCCGATGAGCGCGCGATTGCGCAAAGCGTGAGCATCGACGGCGTCGAGTATGAGTTCACCGGCGTCAGCATGGGCAATCCGCACTGCGTGATCTTCGTTGACGAGACGGAGAGCGCGCCGGTTCACACGCATGGCCCGAAGCTCGAAACGCACAGCTTCTTCCCCAATCGCACCAACGTCGAGTTCGTCAAGGTCGTCTCCCCCACCAAGCTGATTCAGCGCACCTGGGAGCGCGGCGCGGGCGAGACTCTCGCGTGCGGCACCGGTGCATCTGCCGTGTGCGTGGCGGGCGTGCTGACTGGCCGCAGCGAGCGCAAGGTGACGATCGAACTGCTCGGCGGCGAACTGCAGCTTGAGTGGAACGAAGCGGACAACTGCGTGTACAAGACTGGCCCTGCGGTCGAGGTTTTCAGCGGCGTCTGGCCGGGCTAGAGCTAGGCGGCTGACCCCAGGCGAGTACCCCAATCCCGCACCGAAGCTGAGACCATGAGTGACCATCGCTTCCAGATCAACCTCTCGGGCATCATCGATCTGCTGTCCAAGCACTTGTACAGCGCGCCCGAGGTCTATTTGCGCGAGCTTTTGCAAAACGGGGTCGATGCGATTCAAGCCCGCGCGACCTTCGAGCGCAAAGAACCGAGCGAGTTCGCCGAGAGCTCAGCGCTCACGGTCGAAGTAATGGGCGGCGATCAAGCTCCCACCTTGATGTTCACCGATAGCGGCGTTGGCCTGACCGAAGAGGAGATTCACCGCTTCCTCTCGACCATCGGCGATTCCAGCAAGCGCGATCCCCTCGCCCGCGAACGCACGGATTACCTGGGCCAGTTCGGGATTGGTCTGCTCTCCTGCTTCGTCGTCAGCGAAGAGATTGTGGTCTTCACCAAGTCCGCGCGCACGCCAGATGCGCCGGTGCTCAAGTGGCAAGGGCGCAGCGACGGCACCTACAGCATCGCAGAAGCGCAGTACACGATGAGCCAGGGCACACACGTCTTCCTGCGCGCAAAGCCCGAGATGAAGGACTACTTCAAGCTCGAGACCGTACGCGAAAGCCTGAGCTATTACGGCGGCTTGCTCCCCGTACCGATCATCTTCCGCTCAAGCGAAGGCGAAGGGGAGGCGCCGCAAGAGCAACGTATCAACGACGAGCTTGCGCCTTGGCAACGCAGCTTCGCCACCAAGCGCGAAGAGTGGGATGCAGTGATGCTCTTCGGCCAAAAGGTGTTCAATGGCCGCTTCATGGATTGGATCCCGCTGCGTTCGCCTTCTGGCGGCGTCGAGGGAATCGCGTATGTGATGCCGACGCCGATGAGCCTCAAGGCACGCAGCTCGCATCGCGTCTACCTCAAGCACATGCTGCTTTCGGAGAGCGTCGACAACCTGCTGCCCGACTGGGCTTTCTTTGTGAAGTGCATCGTCAACGTCAAGAGCTTGCGGCCAACGGCGTCGCGCGAGAGCTTCTTCAACGACGACTCGTTGCGCAAAGCCCGCGACGAGCTGGGCACTTGCTTGATCAGCTATCTCAAGACGCTGGCGGAGACTGATCCGGGGCGCTTGCAGCATCTGATCAAGGTTCACTACCTCTCGATCAAAGCGCTGGCTGCGAGCGACGACGAGTTCTTCGCCATCATTGCCGACTGGCTACCCTTCCCCACCACGCGCGGCGAGATGACCCTGCGCGACTATCGCGAAGAGTTCGGCGAGATTCGCTACACCTCGACCGTCGACGCCTTCCGCCAGATCGCGCAAGTCTCGGCAGCGCAGGACATCTGCGTGATCAACGCGGGCTACGTTTACGATCGCGAGCTGATCGAGCGCCTGCCGAAGATCTACCCGGATCTGAAGCTGATCCGCACGGATGCCAGCTCGCTGGTGGACTCGCTGCAAGACCTCAGCATCGCTGAGCGCGACGATGCAGCGGACTTCCTGCTCAACGCCGACGCTGTGCTTTCAGAATACTCCTGCCGCGCTGAGCTGAAGCGCTTCGAGCCAGCGAGCATGGCGGCGCTCTACACTTCGGGCGAAGAGGCGAACTTCCGCCGCTCAATCGAGCTGGCGAAAGAGAAGGCCGATGCGCACTGGTCTGGCCTGCTTGATGCGCTGGCCGGCGAGGCCGTCACCATGCGCTCAACGGAGCTGTGCTTCAACGCGCGCAACCCGCTCATCACGCGCTTGCTCACGCTCAAAGATGAGAGTGCTTTGCGTAGAGCGATCGAGATGATCTACGTGCAAGCGCTCCTGCTCGGCCATCACCCGCTACGCAGCGGCGAGATGGAACTCCTCACCCACGGCCTGCTCGACCTGATCAACTGGGGCCTTGATGGCGGCGGCTCACGCGAATAAATGCTTCGCTGCGGCACGGCCTTTAGCAATTCACGAATTGGTTTATTCGGAGTAGCCCCATGGTCTGGGTGGCGCAGACAATCCTGTCTGCATCTTCTGGATCGCAAGACGCGTCACCGAGTGAAGCGAAGCAGGGGAGTTATCGCATCGGAATTCGTGCGAGCAAGGGATACGCTGCGCAACGCAAAAGCGCTGCGCTCCATGTGGAACGCAGCGCTTGCAGATTCAGCGTCGTCAAAAGCAAAGGCTAGCCATCGGTGCGTTGCAGTGAGATGTGGTGGCACTTGCCATCAGCATCTTGCATCACCAGCGAGCGATTGTTCCAGTAGACGAGCTTGCCGCGCACGCCGCCAACCGTCGTCGCTTCGTCGCGCGGCAGGTAGATCATGCCCTCAGAGCCAGTCTGAATCCAAACAGCGCCGTCGCGACTCTCAATGTTGCGGACAGGCAGCGTCGTGCCAGCGTTGCCAAGCTTTGCGTTCAGCGCAGCACGATTGTCCATGCGGCTAACCAGCGTGGCGCTGGCGTACTTGGATTGCGAGATCGCACCGAGGCGCATGAAGCGACCGACCAGATTATTCTCCACCTGGAAGAGCGCTTCGATCGGCACCGAACCAAGTCCGTTGCGTGAAGCGGCGCCGTGCGTCGGAATGTACGAGCGCATCTGGTAGCCGAAGCTCGCACCGCCACTCCTGTAGGCGTCGGCATTCTTGCCGAGCAGTTCGGATGAAGGATAGACCGCAACCATTTCCTCGCTGCCGTCCAGTCCGATCAGGTGGCAGTCGCCAGCAAGCACACTCACGTCGAAGTATTCGCGCTGCGAGTCGTTGCCATTGCCGCCGCCCAAGCCTTCGGCTGAAAGCGTGTAGGAAGCCGGGCCAGTTGGGACGAGCGTGATCGAGCACTGGCGAGCAAGCTCGGCCGCGAAGTTTTCGCGGGTGAGCGTTGACTTGACCAGCGAGACGACGCGCGACTCGTCTTCCAGCATGAGCGCGACCTTCTCGTCGTACTCAATCTTGACGCCAAGCTGACTGGAAAGGTCGAGCACATCGGCCACCGACTGGCGGCGAAGCTCAACATTCTGCGCAGCACTACCAGCGTTCTGCACCACACTGTATAGGGGCGCGTCATACGCCACCGTCGCAGCGGGCATCACGGTAGTTCCCGAAAACGATTCGAAGGAGCTAAGCGAAAGACTCGCCGTGCCGCCTAGAATCTCGATGCGATCAAGCTTATCGCCCTTGCGCGCCTTAGCGCGAGCAGAGGCGTCCATCTCAACAAAGACTTGGCCGTGCAGCAGATCAATCGTCGCAACCTTCATCGTTCCAGCGGGTGCAGCGTGCTCGCCGTGCTCTTCTGCCGCTTCCGCAACGTCTGCGTAGCGCACGGTAAACGCGCTTCCGCCGATCGCCTGAATGCGGCTACCGTCAATCATCGTAACGACAGCGTTTTGGCCTTCAGGAACGCGAACCTCTTGACCGGCAGAGACCTTGGAGGTCGAAACCATCCCAGTATCGCCGATCATCGCGACTGCAACCGTGCGTTCCTGCGGGACAGGTCTGCTTGGATCGCTCGTCACCAACGCCGCCGTAACTCCGAATGCAACCACGAGTGCGGCGGCGTACTTCCAGTACTTGCTCACGCCGCGCACAAGGTGCATGCGGGTGGTCGGTTCGAGCGTGCCGTCATTCATATCCTGACGGGCGCGCGCAAAAAGCGTATCCAGCACACCCTCTGAAGGCTCGCTCGTACCAAGCTTCATCACGGGAAGAAGCTGACGGTAGTAGCGCTGGTGGTACCATTCGGCCACCGGGCTCACGTCAATGTGGCCTTCGAGGATGGAAGCTTCCTTCGCCGGCAAATCGCCGATGATGTAGGGCTTCAATTGTTTGATGGCTTCATCCGGATTCATGTCCGCCTCTTTTCAACTCTCAGCGCCTTCATCTTTAAAGGCTTGTGCTCAGAGTGGCTGTTGCTGCGTGGTTCTCAACCGCGTTTGTTGATTCGGTGGGCTTACACCACGCCGCGCTTTTCAAGGTAGGCCGTCAGCGCTTTGACTGCCTCGTGTACCCAGTACTTGACCGTGCCTTCGGGCGAGTCGAGCAGGCCAGAAATCTCGCTGTAGGGCATCTTGTGATAGATTCGCAGCTCGAGGCTTTCCTGTTGCTTGACCGGCAGACGGCAGAGCGCGTGTTGCACTTCCGCCATCATCTCTTCACTCAGCAGCACCTCTTCGGGCTGCGGGCCTTTGGAAGGCACGATGCTCTTGATTGAGAGCTCATCGTTGCCGACTGGCAGGTCGAGTGAAACGTGCGCTCGCAGGTTCTCGCGCTTGAAGTAATCAAGCACGGTGTTGCGGGCAATTTGCAGCGTCCACGTGGTGAACTTGGCTTTCGGTCTGTAGGTATGGGCGTTGCGAAGCACTTTCAACCACACATCCTGGAAGAGGTCATCAGCGGCTTGCTGATTGCCCACCATCCGGTAGATGAAGTTGAAGGTGATCTGCTTATGCCGATACACCAGCGCTTCGAAAGCTGCGTTGTCCCCCCGGCGGAAGAGCTTGATCAGCTCATAATCCGTCAGTCCGGGCATCGTATTCGCATCAGCAGCCGGGGCGGAAGATTGCTCTTCCCTCGTACTTGCTTCTGCGATCGTTTGAGAAGACTCGCTCACGTCAGCAGCCTCCGTTCACCTTTGGCTTACCGGGCAGGGGCCCCGGACTAGGGTGTCGTCGTCACCGGAACATTCCGGCGTATCATGCGGACCAAAACTCGATGGTTCGATGCCGCAGTATAGGCCAGGCTATCCCTTCGACAAAGTGGAAACGACTAGAGGAGGGGATTCGTTGGCGCGATACGCCGGAAAGTGCGGGATGCTTGGCGAAAAAAGTCGAATCAATCAAATTCGACGCACGCAAACTCACAAGTGCGCCTCAATGCGCGGCTGCCCTTCCAAGCTCCCACCAACTTTGTAAGCCGGTCTGGCGCGAGCCCAACGCATGCTCGCGTTACAATCATCGCGTTGGCATTGAGATTGAGTCGAAGTGCGCGGAGCAAACATGGCCACTGAAGCAGAGAAGCACACCTTCCTTCTCGTCATCCTCGCGACCTTCGCCCTCGTCGCAATCGGCGGCGGCGCGCTCGGCGTCGGCTACCTCTTCTTCGCTGAAGCGGAAACGCCATCGGACGACTCTTTCGCCCCGCAAGCGCAGCCCACGCAGCCTGAGCTCAGCGCATCCCCAAGCGATGAGGGCTATCGAGCTTAGGTCCATCGAAGATGTCCTATGTGTTTGAGGAACGAGAGGACGGGATCTACTTCGTCTTCACACTGCCAGAGCACGTGCAAGGGAAAGAGATGCTGACCTTCAGCGAGCCTGATCCCTGGCGCATGGCAGCGCTGCCCAAAGGGAACTGACGTCATCCCGACAGAGCGCAAAGCGCGACGAGGGATCACCCATGCGATGGGTAACGCTTCCTACGATTGCACACGTCTAGCGCGCCCGGATGAGCGATGCGTGTGCAAAGAAAAGTGCAGCAGTGATTGCGAGGGAGATCCCTCCGCCTACGGCGTTCGGGATGACGACGTGACGACGAGATCAATTCGAGAACTGGTCTAGCTTGTGGGTGACGATCAGACTTGCGAGAGCTTCCGCGAGGGAGCTTTGTGCTTCTGCTAAACCAGCTCTCAAATCTCTTTCACCGTCATCCCGACAGAGCGCAAAGCGCGACGAGGGATCACCCATGCGGTGGGTAGCGCTTCCTACGATTGCACACGTCTAGCGCGCCCAGATGAGCGATTCGTGTGCAAAGAAAAGTGCAGCAGTGATTGCGAGGGTGATCCCTCCGCCTTCGGTGTTCGGGATGACGACGTGACGACGAGATCAATTCGAGAACTGGTCGCGAGGGAGCACTACCCTTCGGCACAGCTCTCGCAACGCATCACTCTCACTACAGGTTACTCCATCGCCAGGGGATCCCTCCCCTGCGCTTCGCTCCGGTCGGGATGACGCGCGCAAATGCAAAGCACCGGCGCTGCCACCGGTGCTTGCATGACTCGTGCCCCCTCTCCCCATTTATGGGGAGAGGGTTGGGGTGAGGGGTGTTCGCGGTAGGACAGAGTTCTTCCGCAAGCTTGTGATCGCTGCGCGATCATGCCCCCTCAGTCTCGGCTGCGCCTCGACAGCTCCCCCGACTACGTCGGTGGAGCGGCCTCATCCCCTTAGAGCTTCAGCTTCTTGATGCGCTCAGCAGCGTCTTCGCATTCGGCCAAGCTTGGCACCAAAGCGAAGCGGACGTAGCCCGCGCCGGGGTTCGTGCCGTCGGGCAGCTCGTCGCTCAGCCATTCGCCGGGCGTGACCACGCAGTGCGCCTGCTCGATTAGCGAGGTTGCAAAGTCCACGCCGCTCATGCCTTCGGGCCCCTTCTGCCAGATGTAGAGCGTGCCCGCGGGCGCGCAGTCGGGCAGGCCCGCAGCAACGAGAGCACCGCAGATCAGATCGCGCTTCTGCTTGGTCTCGATGCGCAGCTTGTCGACGTGCGCTTCGTCCGCAAGCGCCGCAACGCTCGCGTCTTGCACGAAGGTCGGCGTGCCGCTATCGATGTTCGTCTTGACCTTCTTGAAGATCGAGATGATGCGCTCGTCGCCGGCATACCAGCCGCAACGCCAGCCGGTCATGATCGAGCGCTTCGACATCGAGAAGCAGCCGACCACGCCATCCTTCGAAAACTCCAGCACCGAGTGCGGCTTCTCATCGCCGTAGTACATCTCGCTGTAAGCTTCATCCGAGCAGAGGATGATCTCGTTCTTTTGGCAAAAGTCGATCACGCGCTTGAGCGTGTCGGCGTCGTACACCGCGCCGGTTGGCGAGTGCGGATTGCAGATCCACATCATCTTCGCGCGCTTGGCAACGTCGGCGGGAATGCCGTCGAGATCAGGCACAAAGCCATTGTTCGGATCGAGGCGATAGAAGTAGGACTCGCCCTCGGCGAAGAGCGTACCGCGCTTGTAGGGCGGGTAGCCGGGCGTGGGGATCAGCACGATGTCGCCGGGATCGACGAAGCCTTCGTGGAAGTTGAACACGCCTTCCTTGCTGCCGATGGTGGAGGCGATCTCTTTGGCGGGATCGAGGGTGACGCCGAAGCGCTTCTTGGTCCACTCAGCCACGGCCTTGCGGAACTCAGGCGCACCGATGTAGCTGGGGTAGCCGTAGGCCGCACGCTCGTCGATCGCCTTCTTGGCGGCTTCGCGAATCAGCACGGGCGTCGGCTCGGCGTAGTCGCCCACGCCGAAGTCGATCGGGGTGATCCCCTTTTCCTTGAGTTCAGCGACTTTCTCGTCCACGGCTGCAAAAGCATAGGCGCCAATCGATTGCACGCGCTTGCTCGCTACGATCTCCATCGGGAGTCCTTCATGTCAAATCTGTCGAAATCTGATGTCCAAAAACAGCGGCATGCAGCCTAACGTCCGCTTTGAATTTCGCAAAGAGGCGGCGCCGTCGTGATGCGTGAGTTGAAAGCGTTTCGCGCGGGGTGCGGTGTGTTTTGTTTTCAGATGAAGAGGGTGGATGCTCGCGCGGAGGCGCAGGGACGCTGAGCCTCGCGGATTGAGCAGTGAGAGTTTGAGCTGCAAGGCGTTTCGACAGGTACGTAGCCGCTCGTTTTGATTTGAGGTTCTAAGAGAGCATCAAGCTGATGCAACGCTGAGAGTTCCTGAATCATTGAAAGCTGAAAGGGCGCGCTGATCTCGCCGATGATTGATGAGCAAGGCGCAGCGATGCGCTCACCCGCCAGGCTCAGCGCCCCTGCGCCCCAATGCGAGACTCTCTTCGACTCTTCGCGCCGATGCGCTTCAACACGGACCGGCGCTCCGCTGCGCTCAGATGACGCAAGCGGAGCACCAGCACCACGCGCTCTACTCTTCAATCCCAGCCAAGCGGTTCGCGAGCTTTTCGTTGCGGGTCATGGCAGCTTTGATGCGCTTCGTTTGCTGATCAAAGCCAGCCGTTTTGCGGGTCGAGAAGCCGATCTCCGTGTAGCGCTCTGAGGCGTTCACAACATCATCGGGCATGGATTCCCACTCGCCTTCAGACTCCGCATCCAAGTAAAGGAAGTGCAACTGCGCATCCAGAAACGCGAGGTAGAGCGCTTCGTAGTTCGCCTGCGTGCGGTTGTTGCCAAAGGTCTGCTCGCAAAGCTGCATCTGCTCAACACAAGCAAGGAAGAGCGCGTGATGATCCTGATTGTCGAGCAGCGAAGTGTCTTCAGGCGCTTTCACCGCTTCCGGCTTCTTCGGGTCTTCAATCCCCTTGCTGGCTTCAACCTTCGGCTTATCGTCAGCCGCAGGCGTTGCCTTCTTGATCGCTGGCTTCTCCACCCCTGGCTGAGCTTTCTCGACGAGCGGCTCCTTCGCAGGCTTTTCGGTTTCGATCACAGGATCGCTTTGGCTGTCGTCGAAGGTGGGCTCCTTGCGGGGATCGGCGCCTCGTCCAGCCAATCCTGCGCGACGACGAGCTGCGCGCTCTTCCGCTGAGAGCACGTCTTCGTCCTCTGCATCCGGCGCGTCCTTCGCCACGGTCGCTGGCTTGTCCTTCTGCATGCGAGCCTGCGTGTTGTCAGGCGCGGGAGTCGGCTGCGGATCGGGCGACGAGCCGCACGCGCTCAGCATGAGCGAGGCGCTGACGGCAATCATCAAAGAGCAAGTTTGGTTGAGGGGACGATTCATGCTGGGTCTCCTTGAACGCATGTGGCGCTCGATAGCCGCCACGCGAGGCGTGAAGCTGGAAGTGTGTGAAGGTTTGATCGCATAGTACACGATGAGCATGCCGTTTGACCAAGACGGCTTTTGGATCAACCTGATAGCGCAGGGCGACTGGCATCACATCCCGTGCGCGCGATTTGAAGCCAGTCGCAACGTAAATGCGCTTGTTGCACACTTGGTGTGTCAGCTACGCCGAGAGCACGAAGAAGCGGCGATTCTGCTAGGTTTTCAGATTTCCGATGGCCATACTATCGGGTCGGGAGGTGCGTTCTGCCCGCTCCGCTGTGCCATCAACAGATGGTGCTAGGATCTCGAACAGAACGTGGAAAGGCAAACTCGATGCAAACAGAACCGCGTTACTTTCGCATGCGCTTCTCACAAGAGATGGTGAAGGAACCTATCCTCCATCACATCAGCGAGAAGTTCGGCGCTTGCTTCAACATCTTGCGCGCGGAAGTGACGGAGTCCTATGGGAACCTCGAACTTGCTCTGCACGCCGATGCGGATGGCATCGAACAAGCTCTCGGCTACCTGCGCGAGCGCGGCGTCGAAATCGAAGAGACCGGTGCTCCTGTAAACGCTTCCTGCTAGGCTTCTTCTCGTGATTCGCTTGCGATTCGTAGCAGCTCATCCGTATTTGCCGGAGCAGCGGAGCGCATCACGACACCAAGCCAAAGCTGGGACAGCGTATGCCGACAAGCACTCCAACCATTCTTGCGCTTACCGAGAACGATGTCCGCTCGGATGTTGCTGCTGTACTCGACACCCTTGGCGAACTCTACGGCGTGTGGGAAGTCCCTGGGGATGCCGTGCTCGCTGATTCGAACGCGCTACCCGATGTGGTGATCGCTGACAGCGAGATGCTGGCGAGCTTTCCCGCTGATCTGCGCAAGACGCTACGCCAAGCTGCCACGCAGTTGCTGCTGGTGACCAGACGCGATGCGCGCGATCTGAATCTCGATGATTTCGCTGCCGATGCAACCGACGTGATCGTGCTGCCGCTCGATGCAGAGTTGCTAGCGTTGCGCTTGCGCCGGGCGCGCGAGATTCGGCGCATGCGCAGCGAGCTTACCGGCGGCGCTTCCGCTGACTCGACGCGCATGACCAGCGTGCTCGTGCACCAGCAAAGCGATACCTCACGCCTGCGCAAACGCGTGCGCGAGCTGGATCGACTCAAGTCCAATCTGATTACCGTAATCGCGCACGAGTTCAAAACGCCGATTCACCTGGCCGCTGGCTACATCGAGCTGCTGCATGACGGCGAGCTTGGCGAGTTGGAAGAAGAGCAGCTCAGCGCTGTGCGCACGGTGAAGAAGCAGCTCGCGCGACTTGGCGATAAGGTCGCCGATATCGAGCGCATCGCTCAGCTTGAAATGGGATTGCCCAAGGACCTGACGGAGCTAGTCGACATCGGCGTGCTGATCGATCAAGAACTCGACGGCTTTTACCCCGCATTCGATCTCAAGCAGCTCAAGGTGCGCAAGCACTTCGATCGCAAGGTTCCCTCCGTGCGCGGCTGCGCAGATTTCCTCGCCGATGTCTTCCGCCGTCTGATCGACAACGCCATCCACTACACGCCCGAAGGCGGCGCGATCGCGTTGCACATAGAAATGCACGAGCACTTTGATGAAGACGCCTTGCTGAAAGACGAGCAGCCCGTTTCAGATCATTCGCCCCAGCCGACGCGCGAAGTACGCGTGCGCGTGGTGGACGCGGGTGTTGGGATTCCGCCGCAATTGCTGCCGCACATCTTTGATCGCTTCGGCGAGTTCCGCGATATCGAGCACCACAGTTCGCAGCGCAGCGGCCTCGGCTTGGGCCTTGCGATCTGCCGCCATCTGGTGGAGCTGCACGACGGCGCGATCAGCGTGCAAAGCGAAGAGGGCAAGGGTAGCACCTTCACGGTGACGCTCCCTGTACCGACTTAAGCAATCGATGACGAGCTTCGGCCACGCGCGAGTGGGCTGCGATTGCCGCCGGCCCTCTCACGCTATCTGCTTCTCAACCAACACCAAGTGCAACGCTTTACATGTAGCCCTTCACGCGCAGCTTCTGCATGGCGTAGGCGTCTTCTTGATCTTGCGCGCGGTTGCCGCGCTCGCTGGCGGTGGTGGTCGCAAGCTCTTCGATAATCTCGTCAACAGTTGAAGCGGCCGACTCGATCATGCCCGTGCAGCATTCGCAGCCCAGCGAGCGATAGCGCTTGCCATCCCGCGCGAAGTAGAGATCCGTGATCGGGATGTTCTCGCGACGCACGTATTCCCACACATCCGTCTCGGTCCAGTTGAGAATCGGGTGAACGCGGATGTGAATGCCTTCGCCGTAATCCGTGCGGAACTGGTCCCAAAGCTCGGGCGGCTGCTCTCGGAAGTTCCACTCAAAGCTCGAATCGCGCGGCGAGAAAACCCGCTCCTTCGCGCGCGAACCTTCCTCATCGCGACGGATGCCGACGAGCAGCCCGCCGAAGTCATGCTTCTTGATGACCTGGCGCAGGCCCTCGGTTTTCAGCGCGCCGCAGCAGACGAGGCGACCTTGCTCCGGGCCCATGCCAGCTGCGATCGCTTCTTCGTTCTTGCCGACGATCAGGTTGAGACCGAGTTCTTTCGCGACGGTCTCGCGGTACTGAATCATCTCGGGGATCTTGCGCATGGTGTCGACGTGTACGGCAGGGATCGGCACGTGGCCCAGGAAGGCCTTGCGCACCAGCCACAGGATCACTGTGGAATCCTTGCCCATACTCCACAGCATGCCGAGGCGTGGAATGTTCGCGTAGGCTTCGCGGATGTAGTAGATCGCTTCGTTTTCGAGTTCGTCGAGCTTGGACATGGGCTTTCCGGTCTGGTGAATCGAATCAGGAAGTTTCCCCGCTGCTATTGAAACGCATCTGCGCGGATTTTTCATCGCTAAAGCGCCGGGGCAACGCTGCTACTTGTGAGGGGACAACCTGCAAGGAGCATGTATGCCATCGGAAACACAACGCCTCAAACTGATCGAAGAGCAGCGCAGCATGGAGCATGAGGCTGATGCGCTGGTCTTTCGCATCCTGCTGAAACGCGCACAGGCGATTGAGGATCGACTCGACGCCGAGCCCGATTCAAGCCTCAGCCCGACTGATCTTGGCGCGCTGAAGGAGCTGCGCAAGCTCGCCGCTGAATCTCGCGAGCAGCGCAAAGCTGATGAGGCGGAGCTGGCGGAGCGTGAGTCCGAGGTGCAGAGCGATCCGCTCGCGCTCGAACTCGGCGAAGCGCTCTTGCACGGCACCATGCCGGACTGCTTCGCTGTGATCGAAAAACTAGGCCAGCGCGGCGACCCGCTTCGCCCCGAGCTCCAGCTTGATCTCGCGGATGCCGCCGTCGCCCTGCGCAAAGCGCTAGGCCGCCCAATACCGGACGCGCATGTATTGGAGTGATTGAGCAGTGAAGCTGAGGGACGCCCTTCATTCATGCTATGTTCATATACTAAGGAAGGAGCGAGTTACTGACACACCCTGGACAAGTGAAGTAGCTGATTGCAAGGGATTGCGCCATTTTTCCCAGATTTTCCCAAGCACACCCTTGCTCCTGCTGAACGCCAGTCGTACACTTCCCGGCCCTTTCCCTCAACGCGGGTGCGCAAGTTCCCGTGGCGGTGGCGTTCGATTGCGCTCGAAAAGCGCGATCAGCGACAAGCGGAATGGGGATGAGATCAGCCATCAAGGAATGGCGGTACGTGTGGTTGAGGGTTAGGCCCTTTGCCCCGACAAGAAGAGTGCAGGAAACGATGCCGACGATCAACCAACTGGTTCGCAAGGGCCGCAAAGCGATTCGCGTCAAGTCAGACTGCCCGCTGCTCGAAGGTAACCCCTTCAAGCGCGGCGTGTGCCTTCAGGTGAAAACCACCACGCCGAAGAAGCCGAACTCGGCGCTTCGCAAGATCGCTCGTGTGCGCCTCTCCAATCAGAAGGAAGTCACCGCGTACATTCCCGGTGAAGGCCACAACCTGCAAGAACACAATATTGTGCTCGTGCGCGGCGGCCGCGTGCGCGACCTGCCCGGTGTGCGTTACCACGTTGTGCGCGGCAGCCTCGACACCGCTGGTGTTGACGGCCGCAAGCAAAGCCGCTCGAAGTACGGCGTGAAGCGCAAGGGTAAGTAGGATCAAGATCGCTGACTGGCAAATGGTCAGTTCAGCACGAAGAACTCCGAGCGCTCTTAGCTCGGTAAGCCAGGTAGAGGTAGTCGATGCCGAGGAAATTCAAGTCCACCGCCAGCTTTCTGAAGCCGGATCCGCGCTACAACAACGCCACGTTGTCGAAGTTCATCAATTTCGTGATGCTCGACGGTAAGAAGAGCACTGCTCAGCGCATGGTGTACGAAGCTCTGGATACGCTGAAAGAGCGTTTCCCTGAGCAAGATGCCATCGACACCTTCCTGACGGCGATTGACAACGTCAAGCCCTCAGTGGAAGTGAAGAGCAAGCGCATCGGTGGTGCCAACTACCAGGTGCCGATCAAGGTTGAGCGCAACCGTCAGCAGTACTTGGCCTTCACGTGGGTGGTGATTGCTGTGCGCGCGAAGAAGGGCAAGCCCTTCGCCGTCTGCCTTGCAGATGAGCTCTCCGATGCGTATAAGCGCGAAGGCGTCGCGATCAAGAAGCGCGAGGACATGCACCGCATGGCCGACGCGAACCGCGCATTCGCGCAGTTTGCCTGGTAAAGAACATGGCGGAGCCCGGCTCGCAAGAGTCGGGCTTCCATGCGCCCTGGCAGGAATCATCCGGCTCGGCCGGGGGTTCATGCAAGCGCTACCACTGCCTTGCTGAGTGCATCGGCCGGACGACTCTTGAGCGTCCGGTTTTCCCGTTCACGGGACGAACACGAATACGCGAAAAGCAAAGTGCCGCGAATGCTCGCGAGCGAATGAGACACTGACCGAGAATGTAGCCATTAGCCAGGCGCTAAGTGCGCCATCTGAAGGAGAGACGAGAGATGCAGAAGGATCTCAAGATCATGCGCAATATCGGTATTATTGCGCACATCGACGCTGGTAAAACAACCGTAACCGAGCGAATCCTCTTCTACACCGGCGTGTCTCACCAAATCGGTGAAACGCACGAAGGTGCCTCCGTCACCGACTGGATGGAGCAAGAGCGCGAGCGCGGTATCACGATTACCTCGGCTGCCGTGACGGTGCCGTGGACGGTCGACAACAAAGACTACCAGATCAATATCATCGACACCCCTGGCCACGTGGACTTCACCGCTGAAGTCGAACGCTCATTGCGCGTTCTCGACGGCGCCGTGGGTGTGTTCGACGGTAAGGAAGGCGTGGAAGCGCAATCCGAAACCGTGTGGCGCCAAGCGCAGAAGTACAACGTGCCCCGCATGGCGTTCATCAACAAGATGGACAAGATCGGTGCCAACTTCAAGCGCAGCGTTGAGTCGATGGTCAAGCGCCTCGGTGCGCGTCCCGTGCCGATGATGCTCCCATGGGGCGAAGAGTCCGAGCACAAGGGCGTGATCGATCTGCTCAAGATGAAGGCTTACCTTTTCGAAGGTGAGAAGGGTATCGATGTCGTCGAGCACGACATTCCCGCTGAATTGCTTGAGGAAGCCAAAGAAGCTCGCACCAACATCATCGACTACGCCGCCGAAATGGACGACGAAGTGATGGAGCTGGCACTCGAAGACAAGCACGACGAGATTCCGGTCGAGATGCTCCGCCGCGCTCTGCGCAAGGGCACGATCGAGCAGAAGTTCGTGCTCGTGTTCTGCGGCTCCGCGCTGCGCAACGTCGGCGTTCAGCCGGTGATCGACGCCGCGATCTATTACCTGCCGAGCCCGCTTGACGTTGGCGAGATTCAGGGTACGGATCCCAAGGATGCCGAGAAGGTCAAGACTCGCAAGCCCGCGCACAGCGAGCCCATGTCTTTGCTGGCCTTCAAGAGCATGCACGAGCAGCACGGCGAACTGACCTTCGTCCGCGTCTATTCGGGTGTTCTCAAGCAGGGCGAAAGCTACATCAACCCGCGTAACGGCAAGAAGGAACGCATTGCGCGCATCTATCGCATGAAGGCGATGGATCGTGATGCGATCGAAGAGCTGGGCGCTGGCGACATCGCTGCGATCGTCGGTCTGAAGGACGTTGCCACGGGCGATACGCTTTCAGACACGACCGATCAAATCGCGCTCTCGGCGATGGACTTCCCGGAAACGGTGATCTCGATTTCGATCGAGCCGAAGACCAACGCTGACCGCGAGAAGCTCGCCATGGCGCTGCGTCGCATGGCCAAGGATGACCCGACCTTCCGCGTCCGTCTGGATGAAGAAACCCAGCAGACCGTGATTTCGGGTATGGGTGAGCTTCACCTGGAAATCATCAAGGACCGCCTGCTGCGCGAGTTCAAGGTTGACGCCAATATTGGTCAACCCCGCGTTGCTTACCGCGAGACGCTTTCTGGCCCTGCCGACGTGCAAGGCAAGTTCGTCCGTCAGACCGGTGGTTCAGGTCAGTACGGTGACTGTAAGGTTCGCTTTACGGTGCTCGAAGAAATGGTCGATGGACTTGAGTGGGTCAACGGCATCACCGGTGGCCGCGTGCCGAAGGAATACATTCCCTCGGTCGAGAAGGGTATCCGCGAAGCGCTCAAGAGCGGCGGTCAAGGTGGCTACCCCGTGGTGGGTGTCAAGGCCGAGCTCTATGACGGTTCATACCACGACGTTGACTCGAGTCAGATCGCGTTTGAAGTCGCTGGTAAGCTCGCCTTCCAAAAGGCGATCGAGAAGGTCGGAACGACCATGCTCGAGCCGGTCATGAAGGTTGAAGTTCGCACGCCCGAAGATTACGTGGGTGCGATCATGGGTGACCTGAACAGCCGCCGCGCGATCATGGAAGAGATGGAGCAGGCGAACGACGTCCGCATCATCAAGGCCACGATTCCGCTGGCTGAAATGTTCGGCTACTCGACGGTTGTGCGTTCGCTCTCGACGGGCCGCGCCAGCTTCTCGATGGAGCCTTACAAGTACGAGAAGGTTCCGCCGCACGTTCAGGAGAAGATCCTGGCCGAAGCGAAGAAGTAAGCACTTCTCTGAGCTTTGCTCTGCGCACCTCCGCTGGTTCACGCCAGCGGAGGTGTTTGCTTTTCATAAGAGGCAGCATTGGCCCGGTGAAACACTGGGCTAGAGCAGCTCTCGAAATCGTTTCGGCGTCATCGCGAATAGCGACGCAGTCGCGACGAGGGATCTCCCATGCGATGGGTAACGCTTTCTACGATTGCATACGTCTAGCGCAATTCACGATTTGGTTTCGTCGAGCGTTGCAGGCGTTGGTGGGGCAGACAATCATGTCTGCCATCGCATTCAGATGCGATTATTCGAGCAGCTCTCGGTGATCCCGAACACATCGTGCAAACGAGAGGATGCAGACAAGATTGTCGGCGCCACCCTCTACCAGCGGCCTTACCGATTACATTAAATCGAGAACTACTCTAGACGTGTGCAACCCCAACGCGCACTGCCTCTCGAAAGCTTCGCTTCCTGCGAGTCGGCTGATCCCTTGCGCGTGCTCATTCCTCAGTCCTCCCCTGCGCTTCGGTCGGGATGACGGCGTTTCGATTAGAGCGATGCTCAGTCCGCGTCGGGGTAGCGAATCAGACCGCGCATGACGGCGTCGTTGCCAGCTTGGGAGATGCTGAGGCGCGTGAGCGTGGGAGCCTCTTCGATGCGCGCGATGCCTTCGCCTTCGAGGGGCGTGATCGCGTCGCGTCCGCCGAAAAGCTTGGGCGCTACGAAGACCATCGCTTCGTCAATCACCTTGGCTGCTAGCGCTGAGGCCAGCACGCCGCCCCCGGCTTCGAGGAAGACTTCGCCGCACTTGCGCTTGGTCAGCGCCGCCAAGATCTCGTCCCATGCGAGATGCGAGCGCTCGCCTTGGCCTTCAGAGTGCGACTTGATCTGCAAGACTTCGATGCCGCGCTCAGTCAGCGCTGTGAATGCGGCTGCGCTGGCAAAGGGCGCGCAGAAAATCAGCGTCGGCACCTCGCGAGCAGTGCGCACGATCTGCGATTCCAGCGGAATATCGAGGTTGGGATCAATGACCGCTCTGAGGGGCTGCGCCAGTCGCAGAGGGCGCGCGGTCAGCAGCGGATCATCGGCCAGCACCGTGCCGATGCCGGTGAGAACGCAAGCGGAGCAAGCGCGTTCAGCATGCACCAGCACGCGTGAGTCTTCGCCGGAGATCCAGCGTGACGCGCCGGTACGCGTAGCGATCTTGCCGTCGAGCGTCATCGCCCACTTCGCGGTGATCCAAGGACGGTTGCGCTCGATCAGGGAGAGGTAGCCGGGATTCATCGCGCGCGCTTGAGCTTCTAGCACGCCGCTCGTGACCTTGATGCCCGCTGCTTCGAGCTGCGCCACGCCCTTGCCGGCGACCTGCGGATTGGGATCGAGCATCGCGATCACCACGCCCGCGACGCCCGCATTGATCAACTGAGGCACACAGGGCGGCGTGCGCTTGCCCGGCCCATCGTGGCAGCAGGGCTCTAGCGTGACGAAGACGGTCGAGCCTTTCGCGCGCTCGCCCGCATGTTCGAGCGCGTGTACTTCAGCGTGTGCTGTGCCCGCGCGCTGGTGATAGCCGAGTCCAGCGATCTCGCCGCTCTTCACGATCACGCAGCCGACCATGGGATTTGGGCGAGTGTAGCCGCGCGCTTGGATCGCTTCGTCGAGCGCGATCTGCATGAAGTGTTCGTCGAGAAGTGTAGTGCTGGTACTGATCATGTTGGGCTGTTTTCGCTAACTCCGCGAGCTTCGCAATTCTGGTGCGAGTGCATAGTACGCGCTCGCATCGCTTTCTGAAATCGCGCGACAAACGAAGCGACGAAGAAGCTGCGATCAATCGCATCCTCGTTAGCTGGATCCCGCTTCCTCAACGAAGAAGAGGAGTCTCGCGCAAAGTCGCCAAGACGCAAAGGCCTGACGGATTGCAGGGTGCGCGTCCCGCGTGATAGCGCGTTGAAAAGGAAAGATCGCCCTCTGGGTCTTTGAAATCATCAAGATTCAGAAGGCGATCTTCCAATCTCTTGCGAGTTGCGAGCTGGAGCCACAGTGCGAATACCGTCAGGCCCTCTGCGGCTCTGCGCCTTTGCGCGAGGATTCCTTCTTCTCTTTCAAGAACCCCCGTGCGAGCGCTTCTATTCACAGCAGCAAGCGCAAAAGACCGGTCAGGCGCATGCCTCACCGGTCCTCACGAAATCTCTCGCAAAGCGCCTATTCGGCGGCTTCAGGCTTCCAGGTACGCTTCAGCGGGCGAACAATCTTGCCCTTCTTCAGCTCACTGGTAGCAACCAAAACGCGGCAAACCTTGCCGTCCACAACAGCGCGCACGCGCTGAAGATTCGGACGGAACTTACGCTTGTTGCGGGCGATGATGCGGCTACCAACGCCGCCGTACTTCTTGGCCAAGCCGCGACGGCAGATTGAGCCGCCAGACTTCGTTCCCTTGCCGCTAAAGTGGCATACGCGTGACATAATCGACCTCGCTACATCTCAGCTTCGAAGCTTCAACTTGATAGTGAAAGCGAAGGCCATTTGCCCGCGCATCTCAATCCCAAAATGGGACGCAGACCTTAGCTCGACTGGGGGAGTCGTGTCAAGTAGCTAGCGCAAATCCCTTCATTTGATTCGCGCTACTTCAGGGGCAGCCCGTATTCCTTGAGCTTCGCGAGCAGCAGGGCAAGGCTTGCCTCCTCGTTCAGCTCAGCCGTGGGGATGCGCAGCTCGGCATTCTCCGGCGCTTCGTAAGGTGAGGTGATGCCGGTAAAGCCCGCGATCTCGCCAGCCTTCGCCTTCTTGTAAAGCCCCTTCACATCGCGCGCCTCGCAGGCATCGATCGGGCAATCAACGAAGACCTCAACGAAATGCTCCGGCGCCAGCGCACGCGCAAAGTCGCGACCCGAGCGGTAAGGCGAAATCAGCGCACTAATCACCACCACGCCCGTTTGCTGCATCAGATGCGCAACTTCGGCGACGCGACGCACGTTCTCAGCGCGATCATCAGGTGAGAAGCCAAGATCCGAGTTCAGCCCGTGCCGCAAATTATCACCGTCGAGCACAAAAGCATTCACACCTTCATTGAAGAGCGCGCGAGCAAGCGCCTTCGCAAGCGTGCTCTTGCCAGAGCCAGAGAAGCCCGTCATCCACACCATCAGCCCAGGGTGCCCTTGCTTGGCGAAGCGCTCCTCAGCACGGATCGGCGCTTGCTCCAGCGTGATGTTCTGCGAGACCGGACCTTCTGAGAGCTGCCGCGAAAGATCGGGGTAAGCTTCCATGTCGATGATGCCGCCACCTGTGACGAGCCCTTCGTTGGCAATCACGAAGCGACCAGTGCGCGCCATCTGCGAGTAATCATCGAATGCGAGGGGCCTGCTCAGCTTGAACACGACTTCGCCGACCTGATTGCGCTCAATCCCAGCAGGCTGCGTGCGCTGCAGGCTCACCGTGTCGAGCGCGCTGACGATGCTATCGACCACCGCGGGCACGCTCTGCGTCCCAAGCTTCAACTCGTAACGCTGGCCTGCTTCGAGCAGCGTGTCGTCGAGCCAAAAGACTTTCGCGTGAATCGAATTGCTGACCTTGGGCGCGCTGCCCGGATGCGCGAGCAAAGCTCCACGCTCGATAAAGATCTGATCGACAAAGGTCAGTCCAACCGATTCGCCAGCGTTCGCGTGGTCGCGATCAAGCTCGTTTGGCACGCTCCAGCGCTCGATCGTCTTGACCCGCGCGCGCTTCTGCGATGGCGTGCAGATCAGCTCGTCGCCTACGCTAATCACGCCAGACTCAACGCGACCCGCGATGATCCTGCGCGCATCAAACTTGTACACGCCTTGCACGTTGAAGCGCATCGGCTGCTCGCTCTGCTCAAGCGCGGGCAGGTCCATCAGCGTCTCAGCTAGCGAGGCACCGGTGTACCAGGGCATGTTCTCGCTCGGCCCGACGATGACATCGCCTTGGAGGCCGCTGACCGGGATCATGCTGAGTGCTTGAATGCCGAGATCTGCCAGGAACGCGGTGTATTCTTTGACGATCGCGCCGAATGCGGCTGCATCGTAATTCATCAAGTCCATCTTGTTGACGGCGACAACCACGCGGCGAATGCCGAGAAAGTCCAAGATGAAGCCGTGCCTGCGCGACTGCTCGCACACGCCTTCCTTCGCGTCGATCACCAGTAGCGCTGCGTCCGCACTGGCGGCGCCGCTCACCATGTTCTTGAGAAACTCGCGATGGCCCGGCGCATCAATGAAGGTGATCGCCTGGCGCGGCGTGCGCCAATAGATGTGCGCAACATCAATCGTGATGCCCTGGGCCTGTTCCTCTTCGAGCGCATCTAAAAGGAAGGCGTACTCAAGCTGCTTGCCCTGCGCTCTGCACGCAGCTTTGACACGCTCAAGGCGATCCGGCGGGATCTGCCCCGTGTCGTGCATCAGGCGCGCGAGCACGGTGGACTTGCCATGGTCGACGTGACCCACGATCGCAATCTTGAGGTGATCTTCGCTGTGGATGGCTGGTTGAACGCGACTCTCGCGGCTACTTGCAGGCATTGACGCTCCTTTGTGAATCGAGCTTGCAGATTGCCAATTTGAGCGTGAAGCGCCAGTAGTACGGGGTGAATGCCGCTCGCTGCGTTTTTTCTGCATTGTTGGGCGAATCTGCTCCGTTGGGATTCGACTCGTGCCAGATTTTCTGCAATGAAGTATTACACCTAAGGTCGAATGTAAAGATTCGTTGCTCGAAGTGTGAGGTGTGTCAGAAACTCGCGCATTCGCCTAAAGCGCTTATGTCCAAGCACTTAGAGATTTTCTTCGTCCATTTACGCTGAGTGGCACGCGGAGTGCGTATAGGCTGTCGAGTTCGCACTCCGGTGAGCACCGGAAGCTAAGTGACTCGATTTAGAGGTTTGGTGATGGGACGAGGTCCCAGGAGACTACCATGAACAAGATTCTCGCGCTGCTCGCTGTTATCGGTCTGTCCTTCGCGGTTGTTGGCTGCGAAAAGAAGGCTGAAGACAAGCCCGCCGAAGCTGGCGACAAGAAGGAAGCCGGCGACAAGAAGGAAGACGCCAAGGAAGCTGGCGACAAGGAAGCTGGCGAAAAGCCTGCCGAAGCTGGCGAAAAGCCCGCCGAAGGCAACTAAGCTTCTTTCAGCTTAGGCTGAATCAAGTTTCGAAACACCCGTTCACGCGACGGGTGTTTCGTGCTTTTAGCCCGCGATCTTTTCAGCCGCGCAGTGGCTTTCCCTGCCGCTGTGAGCAAGAGGAGGAGTATCGCGCAGAGTCGCAGAGCCGCGGAGCCTAGCCGGTGAGCGCATCGCTGCACCTTGCTCATCAATCAGCGGCGAGATCAGCGCGCCCTCTCAGCTTTCAATGATTCAGGAACCATCAGCGTTGCATCAGCTTGATGCTCTCTTAGAACCTCAAATCAAAACGAGGGGCTACGAACCTGCCGGAACGCCTTTCAGCTCAAACCCTCACTGCGCAATCCATGAGGCTCAGCGTCCCTGCGCCTCTGCGCGAGCACCCCCTCTTCATCTGAAAACGAATCGCAGCGCACCACGCGTTGCAAGTCAGCACTTCGATCAGACGATCCCCCTGCCCTGAACCTCAGCTCACTTGCACCGTTGATACTGCGCGCGATCCCGGCAACAATGCGCCGAGACCCATTCATGCGCGATCAAAGCGCGAAGCGAATCAAGGAAGGCACGATGACCCAAGCTAGCTCTCAAGCCACCGTAGGCGGCGCATCTATCGAAGCGCAGGCCGAAGCCTTCCGCCAAAACTTCGAACGCATCCGCAACGCCGTCGGACGCCTGATCGTAGGCCATGCCGAAATCATCGAAGGCGTGATCTACGGCTTCGTGTGCGGCGGTCACGTGCTACTCGAAGGCGTGCCCGGCCTTGGCAAAACCATGCTCGTGCGCAGCCTCGCTAGCGCGGTGGATTGCGAGTTCTCACGCATCCAGTTCACGCCCGACCTGATGCCCGCTGACATCACCGGCACGAACATCGTGACGGAAGAGGGTGGCAGCCGCCGCTTCGTGTTCCAGAAGGGCCCGATCTTCGGCAACATCGTGCTGGCGGATGAAGTCAACCGCGCTACGCCCAAGACGCAATCCGCGCTGCTTGAGGCGATGCAGGAAGGTCACGTCACGGTAGCTGGGCAAACCTATCCGCTCACGCAGCCCTTCTTCGTGCTGGCGACGCAGAACCCGATCGAGATGGAGGGGACCTACCCGCTGCCTGAAGCGCAGCTCGATCGCTTCCTCTTCAAGCTCGATGTGCAGCCTTCAAGTGTGAGCGAGCTCGCGCAGATCTTTGCGCAAACCACCGGCACGGACATGGCTGATCAAGCCGCCGTGACCGACGGCGCCGGCATCATGCAGATGCGCAACTTGGCGAAGCAGGTTCCGATCGCGCAGCATCTGCTCGAATACGTCGCGCGCATTGTGCTCGCAACGCATCCCGAAACTGACGGCTCGCCGAGCGAAGTGCAGCGCTACGTGCGCTACGGCTCCAGCCCGCGCGGCGGCCAGTCGATCATACGCGCCGCCAAGGTGCGCGCGCTGGTTGAGGGACGCTACAACGTGAGCGCTGGCGACATCCGCGCCGTCGCGACGCCTGCCCTGCGCCACCGCGTGCTGCTCAACTTTGAGGGCGAAGCGGAAGGCATCAACACCTCGCATATCATCGCAGCGATTCTGGACAAGATCCCGGATGTGCCGGATGCGATCAAGCGCCTCTAGCCTAAGGTTTCGCCATTTTTCGCGCTCATGCGAGCGAGAAGAATCGGAGTTCAACGCGGAGTACGCAAAGGGCCGCAAAGCCTGTCGGATGCTGCAATGTTCGCTGATCTTGCTGAGCTCTCGCGGCAAAGCAGTCTCCACCTAGAGGAAGGTTGTTAGGAAAACGAGAAGGCGATGCGATCCAGCATCGTCGATTTCATCGCGAATGCTTTTTCGGCTCAACGAAGGCGTTCTTGCCCGGCGGAGGACTTCAGGCGCAGCTCGACGCAATGCCCGATCCGGCAGGCTTAGCGAGCCTTTGCGTTCTCTGCGGCTTTGCGTTGAAAAGACCTTTTGTGGAGGCTTCGCAATCAATAATGGCGAAACGCTAGTCTAGCGATGGATACCGAATCCTACGATTGCACCCCTAGCACGCTCCCTATCTGCGAATCGTGTGCAAAGAAAAGTGCTCTGGCGAACGCAAGGGTGATCCCTCCGCCTTCGGCGTTCGGGATGACGACGCTCGACGAAACCAATTCGGGAACTGGTCTAGACTAGCACCATTGCTCTTGTGAAGGATTCCAATCACTCTCCTGGCGTGCGAGTCGCGTCAGGGGAGTTTTCTCTTTGCCTCGGCTTCGCTGACCGATCTTTGCGCTCGCGAAAGTGGCGGGGCGCTGCGGCGTTCGGTCTTGCGCTGGTCACGATCGTTTTTCCCGCACTCCACGGCAGGAAAAAGAACCAGCGTCGTCGCCGAAGAGTTGTACAGGCGCATGTCAGGCGCTCACGCAGTGCCATGCATATATCTCGCGCACGATTCGCACGATCTATGCGATTTACCTTTCTTTAAACGCCGAATAGCACCCGCCAGAGAAATCACATTGAATTCCGGATTATCAGAATTCAACAGAACCTTAACGGACATCTTATAATGAGCGATCGAGACAGGTTCGCACGGAAGCCCTTGGGAGGGTTCGCGTGCGAGCGCAAAGCTGTCCGCATTGCAGCCTGGCCGAATCATTGGGAGTGAGAAGCCTGAAAGCTGCATGAAGCAAAAGACGAGACCTTAGGAGGAGAATAGTGAAGAACTTCACATCACCTGGGCGGCTGCTCGGAACCTGCGCGCTGATGCTGCTTTTCGCAGCCCTCGCGCACGCCGTTCCGATGACGCTCAACTACACCGTGACGCCGCAACCTGCGAGCAACAACTTCCGCTATGACTTCCAGCTGCTCGTTGATAACAACGACAACTCCTTCCAGAACGGGCAAGGCTGGGCTTGGCTGATCTTTGCGGATCAAGACGGCAACGGCAACAACGGCACGCTGCTCCAAAACTCGGCACTGGTTGGCGCTGCGCCTGGCCCGTGGACCACGCTCGGCACCACAAGCGGCGGCCACAACGGACGCTCCTTCAACTACGTGCTTGATTACTGGTATCCCACCGGCATCGGCGATCAGCTCACCTGGACGGTCACCGCGACCAACTACATTCGCCAAACCGAACTGACCTGGTCGACCTCGCAACGCACCGGT
>Ga0213866_10000331_pt1 | contig 39411 bp, 46 predicted proteins | sample PICome_11_FD_160079 | JGI IMG/M metagenome (GOLD analysis project Ga0213866, IMG submission 160079) | Coastal seawater microbial communities near Pivers Island, North Carolina, United States - PICO284 | ecosystem: Environmental > Aquatic > Marine > Coastal | place: USA: North Carolina... | reverse complement strand
CAATAGATGAAGCATTTATAGATTTATCACACATAAAAGATGAAACGACAGAAGAATATGGAAAAAAAATTAGAGAAAGAGTTCTTAAGTGGACTGGAATTCCAACAAGCGTTGGTATCTCATGTACTAAAACTTTAAGCAAGGTTGCAAATCACGTAGCTAAAAAAAATAAAGCTGGTGTAATATTTTTAAAAGAAAATATCGACGAAACTTTAAAAAATTTTGAAATTTCAGATGTATGGGGAGTTGGTCGACAACTATCAAAACTATATATTAAAAACGGAATAGATAATGCATACAAATTAAAAAATATATCTAACACTTGGGTAAAAAAAAGTACAAATGTATTAGGCGCTAAAACAGTAATGGAGTTGAGAGGAATACCTTGTATTGATTTAGAAACAGAGGAAACAAAAAGAAAAAGTTGTTGTGTATCAAGATCTTTTGGAAAAAAAGTTGAAAGTTTAGATAAATTAAAAGAGTCCATAACAACACATTGCTTGAATGCTGCCGAAAAAATTAGAACAGATAAACAAACCACAAGAGCGGTGACAGTATTTATTAGAACAAGTCCTTTTGATAAAAACAGAAAGTATTATTCAAACTCCATAACAATCGAGCTACCAGTAGATACTAATAATAGTTTAGAGCTAGTAAAAACTGCTATAAATGGATTGAATAAAATTTATAAATATGGATATTTTTATCAGAAGGCTGGAATTATTTTATCAAAATTAAAAAATTCATCAGAAAAAGAATTAAACTTGTTGGCGCCCATTTTAGAAAATAAATCAAAAACATTAATGAAAGCAATAGATTTTACTAATGCAAAATATGGTCGTAATGCAATAAGTATAGCTCAAGCAGGGATAAATAATGATTGGAAAATGCGAAGAGAACATTCATCAAAAATAGATACTGCATCGTTTGACTCACTGCCTAAGATAAGTATATAAAGTAAGCACGGGGTGTCTAGAAGACTGAGATTAAACCCGACGAACCTGACCGGTAATTCAGTGAGGGAACTATGGAAACAATATATTTATCAATACAATCATCATTAACAGTAACTATTATAGTTGGCCTTTTTTTTATCGGGCTAGGGTATTTAAACTCAAAAAAAACTATCGATAACAGAAAATATATAATTGGAAATAGAGACGAAAATACATTTTCATTAACAACAAGTTTAGCCGCATCCGCTTTAGGAGCATGGATACTATTTGGTCCAGCCTCAGCTGCCACATGGGGAGGTTTTGGAGCAGTAATAGGATATGCATTAGGAACGGCAACTCCAATGCTGTTATTATATAATTTTGGACCTAAAATTAGAAAAGAGTTTCCCAGAGGTCTTTCCTTAACAGAATTTATTAAAAAACGGTTTGGCATGGGAATACTTAAATTAAGCTTATTTTTAATATTGTTTTATTTAGTTATTTTTTTGATAGCTGAAGTTACCGCAATAGCTTTTCTATTAAATTTTATATCTAAAACACCATTATGGATTACAGCAGGAATAACCTTAATAATATGTTTACTTTATATTTTAAGAGGAGGGTTCAAACTTTCAATAATAACTGACAAGTATCAATTCATTATAATTGCAGTTCTGATATTTATTTCTGTCATTTTAATTCTTGGAAACTTAGAAACGAATAGTTTTAAAATAATCAAAGAAAATTCACCAAATCTTATAAATAGTAAATATTTACCTAATTATACAGCCGGTCTAACTTTTTTTATAGCAGTTGCTGCAACAAACTTATTCCATCAAGGGAACTGGCAAAGGGTATTTGCTGCAAAAAATAATTTAATATTGAAGAAAAGTTTAATTTACTCATCATTAATAATATTCTTGATAGTTTTATGGATGGGTTTAACAGGACTTATTTCTTTTTCTTTAAATTCAAAAGTAATTCCTGATTTAGCTTTTTTTGATTTAATTTTATCAAAAAATTATTTATTAATTATATCAATTTTAGTATTAGCCTTGGCTTTAACATTAAGTACGATAGATACTTTAATAAACGCTATATCAAGTATTCTTATCGTAAATGGCAATCAAATTAGTAAATCAATTTTTGGGAGTTCTTTAAAAAACAAAACAAATTATATGATTTTGATTATATGTATTTTAGTTTTTATTATAGCATCAAAGGGATTTAGCATTTTATATTTATTTTTATTAGCTGACTTATTTTGTTGTGCTGCAGTGGTTACAATTTTTTATGGTTTTTTTAATAAAAAAATTAATTCTCAATTGTCATATTTTTCTATTTTAAGTGCTTTAATTTTAGGAATATTGTTTTTTCCAAGTATGGATTTTCGATCAAGTATATTAGTAGGAAATTTATTACCAATAGAATATTTTAGTGCAATTATCACCACTAATTTACTTTTTATCTCTTTTACAATAGCAATTATTACTCAACTTTTCTTTATAATATTTTATTCTTTACGCAATTCGTTTAAATAAATAATTACAGCCAACCAAATAAACACAAACGCTATTAGTTCATCTAATAACAAAGGTTCATTAAAATAATACAATCCTAAGAAAAATTGTGCAGTTGGTGTTAGAAAAAATATCATACTTGCTGGACCAATACCTATTAGCTCAAAGCCTTTTGTGTACCAAAAAAGAGGTATCAAAGTCATTAAACCTGCCCAAAATAGATAAAAAGAGAGTAGGGGCTCATTTATGGAAAAAATATTTAAATTATTTTTAATAAGAAAAATAAAAAAACCAATAGCGATTGGAGTTAGAAGCAATGTTTCTAGAAGTAAACCTATATCTGAAGAAACCTTCACTTTTTTTCTAATTAAACCGTATAAACTAAATGTTAAAGCTACAATAATTCCAATCCAAGGTATTTCACCAAGTTTTATAAGAAAATAAATTAATGCTATAATGACTAAAAAGACTGAGATAATTTTATTTCGATTATACTTTTCTTTTAAAAAGATTATTCCAAGAAATACGCTTAAGATTGGGAAAATATAATAACCTAAAGCTGAGTCTAATAAGTTATTAGTGCTTACTGCATAAAGCCATGTAAACCAATTAATTGAAACAAGAAGACCTGTTACAAATAAGATGAAAATATTTGCTTTAAATTTAATTATTTTTTTAAATTCGCTCCATTTAGCGTAATAGGATGTAGTAATAACTAATAATAAAGCTGTCCAAATCGTTCTATGAATGGTTAATTCTAAAGGAGATGCATAAGATACAAATTTAAAGTATATAACGCCAATTATACCCCACCAAAGAGAAGCACCGACTGTAAAAGAGATTCCTTTAAATAAACTTTTCTTCATTTGACCATTTTTTTGATTGATTTATAAGGTAATTAATTAATAAATAGAACTAAATTAGCTTGTTTTAAAGGAAGAGTGGGTGAGCGGTTTAAACCAGTTGGTTGCTAACTAACCGTACGAGTAACATCGTACCGAGAGTTCGAATCTCTCCTCTTCCGCCACAAATTAATTGAAATAACTGTCAATTTTGACCGGCTCATTATTCAGAATATATTTGTAAACATTTATGTTCTCTAAAACTCTTTGTACGTAGTTTCTTGTCTCTTCAAATCTAATTTGCTCGATCCAGTTTATATATGATAGTTGCCCTTTTGATGGATCTCCATTAACTCTTCTCCAGGTTTTAACACGATTAGGTCCAGCATTGTACGCGGCTATAGCAAAAGGATAAACACCGTTATAATCCTCTATTAAAGAGTTAAAATAATATGAACCTAATTTAATATTATATTCAGGATCTTTAGTTAAACCGCTTATACTATAAGGAAGTTTAGCTTGTTTAGCTACAATCTTAGCAGTGTATTTCATAAGTTGCATCATACCTCTCGCTCCAGCCCAACTATTAGCACTCTTATCAAATTCACTTTCTTGTCTAATGATAGCAAGTATAACTTCTGACTTAGGCATAGTTTTATTATTTATTTCTTTAGGAGTTGCAATTATTGGATAATTATATTTGTTATAAAATCTTTTTTCATAAGATGCCTTTTTTGAAATCTGTATAGCAAAATCATATCTTTCCAAACTTGTGGCTAAATCTGCTGCTAAAACCTCACTACCTTTTTCAATATTTAAATCAGCCAGGTGTTTAAAAATATCTTTTCCTAATTGTGTAGCGTTGAGTTCTTTTAATAAAATCAAATGTCTGATAAGTTTATTTTTTTTAAATTCTTTCTCATATTCCTTATCAAAAAAACTTTGGTCTTTAAGTTCAAAATTACCACCTGGGTTAATTTTATTAAAAGCAAGTTGACCATAATATGTCATAGGAAATTTAGCTGCTTCAGAATAAAATTGTTTTGACAATTCTGATTCATTAAGCAATTCATATGAAGCACCTAACCAATAAGCACCTCTAGCTAAACTAATTGGATATCCAACATTATTATAGAAATTTTGAAAATGATTAATGGCATATTCAGGAGAGTTTAAAAAAGTTAACGCTATCCATCCAGATAACCATTCTGCTTCTGCAAAGGAAGGTCCAGCAGATAATGCATGTTCACTCGAGATTTTGTATGCAGTTTTATATCTTTTCTTGTAGATTAAACTCCTCACAACACTTTCTCTTTGATCCCACCATTTATCAGGTCGGACCATTTGAGTTTCTGTTTTGAGTGAATTACGATACAATATTTCTAAAGATCCATCCAATCTTCCTCTACGGTTTCTCCATCTTAGTCTATCGAATTCAAGACCTGGATCCTCTTTAAGATATTGTGGAACTTTACTTATTGCATTGTCTACACCATATGAGTTACTCATTAAAATTTGACGTGCATTGTAAAGAGCTCGTTGATCAGTTGGCAGATATTTTAACATTCTTTTAAGATCCCAGTATTTTCTTTCCCAAGCTAAATAGTCTGCTCTTTTTATATGATCATCTGAGTCAATAAATTTTTTAAATTTAGCTCTGTAATACCCAAGATCATTTTTCCTTATCTGAGCTGTAATCCATCCATCTTTTATTAATGTTTTAACTTTATCATTTTGACCTTTTTCTAAATATGCTTCAGCTAATTTTATTTTACCTAAACCGCCTAAAGGTGGATACTTTTCAAACCAATTAATTACAGAGGTAGGTGAATTATTTCTTAAATAAATTTTCTCTTCAGCTAAATACCTTATTCTATTTATTCTAGGATAATCTCCATTTTGTTCTATAAATTTTTTATATTCATTAAATGAAGCGCCATTTCTAGTTGTTTTAAGATGCATCCAAGTGATTAGATTTCTAAATTCACTATCTTTTACTCTTTTGACGCTTTTAAGTGCACTATTCCATTTTTTATCTTTAATAAATTGAATTGTTTCTTTTGCTCTCTCAAAGTCTTTCTGGTTTAAAATTTTAGATTTTTCTGCTGTCTTAGTGGTAGTTCTATAAATAGCAGGTTTTTTCTGAGGAAAAATAAATGAAATTCTCTTTTGGTTAGTTTCATCTTTTTTAATTTCTTTCTTTTCTTTTGCTGGTAATTCTTTTTTTACAATAACCTCTTTTTTCTGTTCTTGTTGTTGATTGATCAAAGGTTTTTTTTGAGGCAAATTTCCAGATGATGCTGGAGTAAAATTTTTGTCTATTTTTTTAAATATTGAAGGTTTTTCTTTAGGAAAAAGAAATTTTTCGTCTGAATAACTTCGACCAATTGATAAAATAATAATTATTATTGCTAGACTAATTAATTTATTGGTCATAAGTTAAGACTTATTTATCTTATTTTGTTTTATGCTTAAAGGATCAATTGTAGCTTTAATTACTCCATTTAATGGTGATAACCTATGTGAGGATACATACGTTAAACTAATCAATTATCATTTAAAAAATGGAACAAATGGCATTGTGCCTGGAGGAACTACCGGAGAATCGCCTACATTATCTCATAATGAACATAGAAAAATTATAGAAATTGCCGTTAAAGAATGTAAAGGAAAAATTCCAGTAATTGCTGGGACTGGTTCTAACTCCACTGATGAAGCTATTGAGCTGTCCAAATTTGCAGAAAAAGCAGGATCGGATGCTTTGTTAGTAGTAACACCATATTATAATAAGCCAACTCAGGAAGGTTTGTTCCAACACTACAAAAAAATAAATGATAATGTTGGAATTCCTATCATTATTTATAATATTCCTTCAAGATCAGTCATCGATATGAGTGTAGATACAATGGCAAAACTTTACGAGTTAAAAAATATTAAAGGCGTTAAGGATGCTACCGGAGATCTTAACAGAGTAGATCAACAACTAAAAGCAATGGGAAAAGAATTTATACAACTTACTGGGAATGATGATAACGCTTTTGAATTTAACAAACGTGGTGGAGTAGGAGCAATAGGAGTTACAGCAAATGTTGCTGCGGGCCTCTCTTCTGATTTTCAGAATGCTTGCGCTCAAAATATTAGCAAGGCCGCAGAGTTAGACAAATTACTACAACCACTTCATTCATCACTTTTTATTGAAAGTAATCCCTCACCAGTTAAATATGCAGCCTCATTACTTGGCATGTGCAAACCTACAGTGAGATTACCATTAGTTGAAATTAGAGAAGAAACTAAGAGAAAAGTTTCTGAAGCGCTTAAAGTAGCTAAGTTACTTTAATGAAACAAAAAATAGCCCCTGGTCAAAAAATTATTTGTTTAAATAGAAAAGCAAGTTTTAACTATTTTTTTATTGAATTATTAGAAGCAGGGATAGTTTTAAAAGGCTCTGAAGTAAAATCATTGAGAGATGGAAAGGGGAGTATAGCGGACTCTTATGCTGTTGATAATAACGGTGAACTATATTTAATTAATTCACATATACCATTATACAGACAATCATCTTACAATAACCATGATCCTAAAGGGGATAGAAAACTTTTATTAAATAAGAAAGAAATTAATAAGCTGATCGGAAGAATTAACCAAGAAGGATTAACTTTAATACCCACTAAGCTATATTTTGTAAAAGGAAAAGTAAAAGTGGAGATAGCTGTAGCTAAAGGAAAAAAATTATATGATAAAAGACAAGTTAAAAAAACAAGAGACTGGAATAGAGAAAAAGCAAGATTGCTCAGCAAAAATAACAAATGATACATCTAAATATTGGATCTAATTTAGACTCAAAATATGGTACAAAATTTGACAATATATCAATTGCCTTGAATCTTTTAGTTGAGTCAAATGTCAAAATTAAAAAAGTTTCAAACTTTTATGAAACACCATCTTATCCAAATCGAAATTTCCCAAAATTTATTAATATTGGACTAACAATCGATTTTAAAAATGAATATCATGAGTTATTAAAAAAAATTAAATTAATAGAAAAAAAATTAGGTAGAATTAGAACAAAAAAGAATAATCCCAGGATAATTGATATAGATATAATAGATTTTAATGGTGAGATAAAAGTAACTAATAATTTAATTTTACCCCATCCAAAATGTCATCTAAGAAATTTTGTTTTATTCCCTCTTTTTCAAATAGATCCTAATTGGTCTCATCCAATAATGAAGAAAAAGGCTCAATTTTTGATAAATAGTCTAAGTCAAAAATCTAGGATAGAGATTACAAGATTGCAGAAAAATGTTAATATTAATCAATGATTAACAACAATGAATTAATTGATCAAATTAAATCATATAATAGGTTTTTAAATTCAGACTCTTTAAACAAAGCTTATAATTTTGCTCTAGAAGCACATCAAAATCAAAAAAGGGACGAAGGCGTTCCCTATATAATACACCCAGTGGCAGTAGCTAAAATTTTAACTGAATTAAAATTAGATAGCGCAACAATAACAACAGGGTTATTACACGATACAATTGAAGATACTAATGTAACTTATGAAACTGTAAAAAAAGAATTTGGTGAAGAAGTTGCTAACTTAGTAGAAGGAGTTACTAAAATCTCTGCGCTAGAAGATAAAGCGTCTAGCGATTCAAAGGCTGAGAACTTTAGAAAGTTAATACTTGCAACATCAAAAGATATTAGAGTTTTACTAGTTAAATTAGCAGATAGATTACACAACATGCGTACGATACAGTTTGTAAAAGATAAAGATAAAATCATAAGAAAAGCAAAAGAAACAATGGAGATCTATGCTCCTTTAGCTGACAGAATGGGCATGAATAGAATTCGGGATGAATTAGAAGATTTATCTTTTTCCGTTTTAAATAAACCTGCAAGAGATTTAATTTTGAAGAGATTAAATTTTATAAAAAATAACACTGATGATACATTCAAATCTATTTCCTACGAATTAATCGAAATTTTAAAAAAAAATGGAATTACAGCCACTATTACTGGTCGAGAAAAAACTCCTTTTTCAATTTGGCGAAAAATTCAAAACAAAAAAGTTTCACTTGAACAACTTACTGACATAATCGGTTTTAGAGTAATTGTTAATAATATTGAAGATTGTTACAGAACTTTAGGTATTTTTCATAGTAGATTTTCTACCATACCCGGTAAATTTAAAGATTATATTTCGACTCCAAAAATAAATAATTATAAGTCAATACACACAGCAGTAGTTGGACCAAAAAAAAATAGGATTGAAATACAGATTAGATCTCATGATATGCATGAATTTGCCGAAAGAGGCATAGCATCTCATTGGAAATATAAATCATCAGAAAAATTTTCTGAATTATCATGGAAAGAATATGACTGGCTTCGAGATCTTGTTGAAATTATTGAAGCAGGAACAAGTCCAGAACACTATTATGAATTTACTAAATTACAAATGTTTCAAGAAAATGTTTTTTGTTTTACACCTAATGGAGCTGTTATTAAATTACCTAAAAAAGCAACTCCAATCGATTTTGCTTATGCAGTTCATACAAAAGTAGGTAATAGCGCGATAGGCTGTACTGTTAATGGACGACATGCCACTCTTCAAACAATTTTGAAAAATGGTGATCTAGTAAATATAGAAACTTCTAAGAACGCTTCGCCTTCTTTGCATTGGTTATCATCATCGACTACAGGAAAGGCGCGCTCCGCAATACGAAGATATTGGCAAGATAAATCCACAGAAGGATCAAAAATTACTGAAAAAAACTATTCAAGCACTATTGAAATTGATTTACCTCATAAGCCAGGAGTTTTGGGTCATATCACGTCACTTATAGGGCTTAATAAAGGAAATATTGTTAATTTAGAAATTATAAAAAGAACTAAGGAACATTTGACTTTTTCATTTGATTTGCAAATTAAAGATTTGAAAAATTTTACAAACTTGATAAGTCAAATAAAGCAAAGTAATTTAAGATTTAAAATAATTCGACATAAACAGAAAAAAAATGCTTTCATTAAAAGAATCTTTGAAAATTTTAAAAGAAACTAATGCTTTAATTGAAGGTCATTTTATACTTTCTTCAGGCTTACATAGTCCAAAGTATGTTCAATGTGCTCAATTAATGAGTAAACCTAGTCAAGCAATAAAAATTTGCGAGTCACTTGCAAGTAAAATTCGTAATGAACTTAATGATTTTGATTTGATATTATCCCCGGCAATGGGAGGAATTATAGTTGGTTACGAATTAGGCAAAATTTTAAATAAACAAACTATTTTTTCTGAGAGAGTAAATGGTGAATTTAAATTAAGGAGAGACTTTAAAATTAAAAAAGGAGATAAAGTTTTAATTGTAGAAGATGTAATTACTACTGGTAAGTCAAGTATAGAATGTTCTAAGCTAATAACTTTAAATAGTGCAAATATAGTTGGTTATGCATGTATTATAGATAGATCAAGTGGCAAATCAAAAATTAAAGAAAAAATTATTTCTCAAGTACAGCTTAACATCCCAACTTATAGTAAAGATAATTTGCCAAAAGAACTATTATCTATAGAAGCGGTTAAACCTGGAAGTAGAAATCTTTAATGAAAAAAATAAGGTTGGGCGTAAATATAGATCATGTGGCGACTGTTAGAAATGCTAGAGGAGAAATATATCCGAGTCCTTTAAGAGCTGCAATCTTAGCAGAGAAAAATGGTGCAGACTCTGTTACTATTCATTTAAGAGAAGACAGAAGACATATTAATGAACTTGATTTAAAAAAAATTATTAAGAAATTAAGAATTCCACTTAATCTTGAAATTGCAGCCACAAAGGAAATGTTAAAAATAGCATCTAGAAGCAAACCTCCTTTTATATGTGTAGTTCCTGAAAAAAGAAAAGAAATTACAACAGAGGGAGGTCTTAATTTAAATCATAACAAACATTTTTTAAAAATATTAATAGAAAAATTAAAAAAAAATAAATCACGCATAAGTCTTTTCATAGAACCAAGTTTGAAAGATTTAGAAAATGCAAAAAGATTAAATGCTGATTGTGTGGAAATACATACTGGAAAACTTTGCAATCTCATAAATAAGAAAAAAAATTTTAACAATGAATTAATTAGAATAAAGAGGGCAGTTAATAAAGGTAAAAAGCTTGGGTTAGAGGTTCATGCAGGGCACGGATTAACATATACATCAGCTAAAATATTATCCAAAATTAAAGGCATTGAGGAATTTAACATTGGCCACTTTTTAATAGGAGAGTCAATATTTGAGGGAATGCCTTCGACAATAAAGAAATTTAAAAAAATTTTAAAATCATGAACATTTTTGGCATCGGAACAGACATTGTTAGTGTTAAGAGAATAAAGAACTCTTTAAAAAATAAAAGTTTTGTTAATCGTATTTTTAATGCAAAAGAAATTTTAAAATGTAAAAAAATTTATAATAGCAGTAATTGCTATGCTAAACGATTTGCTGCAAAAGAAGCATTTTCAAAAGCTCTTGGAACAGGAATCTCAAATGGTATAAATTTTAATGAGATTGTTATATTGAATAAAAAATCAGGAAAGCCATATATTAATATTATTGGTCAAACTAAAAAAGTGCTTGATAAAAAATTCAAAAGAAAAAAAACAAAAATCTCATTATCTCTTTCTGATGAAAAAAAATATGCGGTTGCATTTGTAACAATATCTTTATGAAAACTAAAAAAATTATTAACTCAATTTATGATAATGCAAAAACTTTAATCGGTGCTTTAATAATAGCAGTTTTAATAAGATCACTATTGTTCCAACCTTTTTATATACCTTCGTCATCCATGGAGCCAACTTTGCTAGTCGGTGATCGTATCTTTGTTTCAAAATATACATTTGGTTATAGTAAACATTCATTTCCTTTTAGCCCTAATATTACTAATAAAAGATTTTTTTCAAAATCACCGAAAAGAGGTGATTTAGTTGTATTCAAAACTCCTTCAGACAACAGAACTGATTATATTAAAAGATTAATTGGCATGCCCGGTGATACAATTCAATTTGTAGAGGGTTCATTATTTATCAATAATAAGAAAATTTTAAGAAAAAAAATTGAAAATCGAAACATTATAAGATGTGGAAATTTCTTACTTGAAACAAATACTTATATTGAAACCTTGCCTAATGGCATAAAACATTTAGTTGCTTACAAAAAAAAAGGATCTTTACAAAACACAAAAGTTTTTAAAGTTCCTGCCAATAATTATTTTTTACTTGGAGATAACAGAGACTGTTCAAAAGATAGCAGATATCTTGATAGTGTTGGCTATGTTAATAACTTAAATTTAGTTGGTAAAGCCGAATTAATATTCTTTTCGAATGACACAAAAATAAGTAGCTTGAAAAAATTTTGGAATATAAATAAATCATTTAGATTTGAAAGATTATTTACAGGCTTATAATGGAGAAAAAAATTAAAGAACTTGAAAAAATTATAAAATACAATTTTAAAAAAACTTCTCTATTAGAAACGGCATTAACTCATAAAAGTTTAGATAATAATATTAATAATGAAAAATTAGAATTTTTAGGAGATAGGGTTTTAGGTTTAGTTATTTCTGAAAAACTTCTTGATAAATATCCTGATGAAAAAGAGGGAATAATCGATAAAAAATTTGCAAATCTGGTTAATAAAAAAACATGTTTACTTATTGCTAAAAAAATTAATTTAAAAAAATTTATTTTATTAGGATCTTCGCATAAAAAACTTGAGAGATCGGCAGACAAAATTAGTAGTGATTGCTTAGAAGCAATAGTCGGAGCAATTTATTTAGATGGCGGTCTTAAATCAGTTGAAAAATTTATCCTAAAATTTTGGGAAGAATTCTTAATAAAATCTACTGTTACTTTAATTGACTCTAAGACTAAGCTGCAAGAGTTTAGTTTAAAAAAATTTAAAGAGCTTCCTAAATATTTTTTCTTTAAAAAAACTGGCCCACAACATAGACCATCATTTAAGACTGAAGTACAAATTCCCAATTCAAAAAAAATTGTTGGCATTGGATCATCAAAAAAAAGTGCACAACAAAATGCTGCCGCTAAACTTTTAAAAATTTTAAATGTATGATTTGGGAAGATGAGTGCTATTTATTATCTAAAAGAAAATTTAGAGAAAATGCAAATATCATAAATATTTTTACACAAAAAAAGGGCAAGATAGACGGTATAGTTTATGGAGGCACTTCTCGAAAGGTCAAAAATTATTTGCAAATTTCTAACAAATTATTTGTCTCTCATATTTCGAAAAATGAAAATAAAATAGGATATTTAAAAACAGAATTAATTAAACCTATCTCACCTTTGTATTTTAATGATAAAGAAAGAACCTCAGCATTAATTTCTATTTGCTCATTGTTAAATGTTTTATTGCCTGATTCTCAGCCTAATAAAAAAATTTATAAATCTTTTGAAAAATTGATTAATTCTATAAATCTAGAAAATTGGATTTTTTTATATGTATTTTTTGAAATTAATCTCATTAAAGATTTAGGTTATGATACAAATTTAGTTGAATATAAAAAAGATTTAAAAGATGATAAGAACTTTCTTAAAATAAAAATCGATGGTTATATTTATGAAATTCCAAAATATCTTATAAAAAAGGAAATACCAAAAAATTTTACAAATTTACTTATTCGAAAATCACTTTATTTTACTAGACAGGTAATGCTAAATAAATTTTTTATACCAAATAATTTGATATTTCCTAAGTCTCGAGTAATTCTTGAAAATTATTTTAATTAAGATTTAATTTTTTAGCTATATCTAAAGCAAAATAAGAAACAATAGCCGAAGCCCCAGCTCTTTTAAAACACATTAAACTTTCAATTATTGCTTCTTCATTTATTAATTTATTGTTAATTCCATTTTTAATTAAACTATATTCACCTGATACTTGATAAGCTAAAACTGGTATTTTAAAATTTTCTTTTACTTTTTGAATGATGTCTAAATACGGCAAGCCTGGTTTTACCATAATCATATCTGCACCTTCTTTAATATCTAAAGCAACTTCTCTTAAAGACTCATTATTATTAGAGAAATCCATTTGATAGTTTTTTTTATCACTTTTTAAAGATTTTCTAGACCCGACAGCGTCTCTAAAAGGTCCATAGAAATTTGATGCAAATTTGACCGCATAAGAAAGAATTTGCACATCATGAAATTTATTTTTATCTAGATATTTTCTAATTTTTCCAACTCTTCCATCCATCATGTCTGAAGGTGCAATTACATCGCAACCCATTTGAGCTTGCATTAAAGCTTGCTTTACTAGAACATTAACTGTTTCATCATTAATTACATAACCATTTTTTATAAGCCCATCATGTCCATGAGATGTATAAGGATCTAATGCAACATCAGACATTATTCCAATATTATTTTTAAATCTTTTTTTTATAAATCTAATAGCTTTACAGACTAAATTGTTTTCATTTAATGCCTCTGTTCCAAATTTATCTTTTTTATTATTTGGCGTTGATGGAAAAAGAGCTACCATTGGAATTTTGTGTTTGATAACGTTATTTATAATCATTCCTAACTGATCTATGGAATACCTATAGATACCTTGCATTGATTTAATCGACTGTTTCTTATTTTTGCCTTCTATGAGAAAAATTGGATAAATTAAATCTCCACTGGACAAGTTGTTTTCTTGAGTCAATCTTCTAGACCAGTTGTATTTTCTGGTTCTACGAAGTCTCAAACTGGGATATTTTCCGGTAATCATGCTTTATTTAATGTATTATGCGACAAATGTATTATACAAATATATATTACAAAGATATAAATAACAATAACTGATGACGACAGACTCAAGAAACATTGTAAACCTAGATTTAAAAAAAGATCAAAAAATTTTAAATTTTTCAGATTTTCAAAAGCAAAATATCAAATTTGATATCAGTAAACTTCAAGAAGCTTATAATCAAATCGTACAAACAAAAAAATTTGATGATGGCGGTGGTATTTCTCATTTTGGCGCGATATGTTTGACAAGAATACCTGGAGATCCAGAGTCAGTAAAAGGTCATAAAGCAAGAGGTGTATATTGGACTAAACCTGACAAATCAGGAAAAGAAGTTGTCAGAGATGTAAATATTGATGAGTCCGCTTATTCAGAATTTATACCTGACTATGAAAATACATATTTCAAAGAAGTGTTCGACGTTCTATCGTCTAAATATAAATTGGGACGAGTAAGGATTTTATTAAAAGAACCTAGATCCACTTTAAGTTGGCACAGAGATCCAGAACCAAGGTTACATATTCCAATTATAACAAATCCAGGATGCTTAATGGTTATAGATAATGTAGCCAAACATATGCCAGCAGATGGATCTGTTTGGGTTACAAATAATACCAAGTATCATAATGCATTTAATGGAGGTGAAGAAAATAGAATTCATCTTGTTGCATGCGTTTTAGACTATAAATTTAATTAAATTGAGTTTTTTATTTAAAAGAATTTGTATTGCCTCTGACCATGCGGGTTATAATTTGAAAGAAATAATCAAAGATCATCTCATTAATAAACATGTATCAATTTTTGATTTAGGGCCATACGAAAACAAATCAGTAGATTATCCGGATTATGCAAAGAAACTTGCTAAACGTGTTAAAGCTAAAAAAAGTGATGTTGGAATCTTAGTGTGCGGTTCTGGTACAGGCATGGCCATAAGTGCTAATAAAATCAAAGATATAAGAGCTGCTGTTTGTTATAATCAAAAGTCTACTAGATTGTCTAGACAGCACAATAATGCTAATATAATTGCCTTAGGTGCAAGATTAACAAAAAAAGGATTATCTTTGAAGTTAGTAGAATTATTCATGAAAACTAAATTTGAAGGTGGTAGACATTTAAAAAGGGTAAAAAAAATATAATGTCAGTAATAAAATTAGATAAATACTTAAATAGTTTTTTTAAATTAAAATTACAAGATGCTGATAAAGAACTCTATAATTCAATTATAGATGAATTTAATAGGCAGCAAAACCATATAGAGTTAATTGCATCAGAAAATATTGTATCAAAAGCTGTTTTAGAAGCTCAAGGCTCGGTTTTGACAAATAAATACGCCGAAGGTTATCCTTCAAAAAGATATTATGGAGGTTGTGAACATGTCGATGTCTCAGAAAATTTGGCAATCGAACGGGCAAAAAAATTATTTGATTGTAAATTTGCAAACGTTCAACCTCATTCAGGAGCTCAAGCTAATGGTGCAGTTTATTTGGCGCTTTTAAAACCAGGCGATACTACTTTGGCAATGAGTTTAAATTCTGGAGGACACCTAACTCACGGTGCAAAGCCAGCTCAATCTGGTAAATGGTTCAATGCAATTCATTATGAAGTTGATAAAGAAACAGGTTTAATTGATTATAATGCTGTTGAAAAACTTGCGATAGTAAATAAACCAAAACTTATAATTGCTGGTGGAAGTGCCTATTCGAGAATTATTGATTTTAAAAAATTTAGAGAGATTTGTGATAAAGTAGGAGCGTTTCTATTGGTTGATATGGCTCATTTATCCGGTCTTGTGGCCGGAGGCGCATATCCTAATCCTACTAAGTATGCTGATGTTGTGACTTCTACAACACATAAAGTTTTGAGAGGTCCAAGAGGTGGAATTATTTTAACAAATAACGAAGAGTTAGCTAAAAAATTTAATAGTGCAATTTTTCCTGGGTTGCAGGGCGGGCCACTAATGCATGTAATTGCAGCTAAAGCCGTTTGTTTCAAAGAAGCTTTGTCAAATGATTTCAAAACATATACGAAAAATGTAATAAAAAATGCAAAAGTTTTATCTGAGAGGTTGTCTGAAAAAGGTTTTAAGATTTTTTCAGGTGGAACAGATACACATTTAATGCTTCTTGATTTAAGATCATTTAAAGTCACTGGAAAAGATGCTCAAGCTTCATTAGGAAGAGCCAACATAACCTGTAATAAAAATGGGATTCCATTTGATACAGAAAGCCCATTCATAACTTCTGGTATCAGGTTAGGTACACCAGCCTGTACTACGAGAGGTTTTAAAGAAGAGGAATTCAAATTAGTTGCAGATCTAATTCATAAAGTAATTCAAGGTTTAAGCGAGAACAAATCAGATAATTCTAAAATTGAAAATGAAGTGAAAAAAGAGATTATTGACCTTTGTTCATCTTTCCCTATATATGGAAATTAAATAAATTTATGCTTTGTCCTTTTTGTAGAGAAAAAGATACATCAGTTGTTGACTCTAGGCCAACAGAAGACGGAACAGCAATTAGAAGAAGAAGACTTTGTGGTTGTGATAGAAAAGAAAGATTTACGACTTTTGAAAGAGTTCAATTTCAAGAACTCACTGTTATAAAAGGTAATGGCAAGAGAGAGCCTTTTGATAGAGATAAAATTTCAAAATCAATCAGAATAGCTACTAGAAAAAGACCTATAGACTCCGAGACGATTGAAAAATTTATTTCTAAAATTGTTAGAAATCTTGAGGGTCTTGGTGAAAGCGAGATACCTACACCAACAATAGGTAAATTTATTATGGATGGACTGTCTTCTTTAGATAAAGTTGCTTACGTTCGTTTTGCTTCAGTTTACAAAAATTTTAAAGAAGCGAAAGATTTTGAACAGTTTGTAGGCAATCTAGATGACAAAAATTCATAATTATTATTTAAATCTTGCTTTTCAATTAGCAGAAAAAAATTTAGGTCATACAGGTCTAAATCCTTGTGTAGGGTCTGTAGTTGTTAAAAATGGCTCAGTAATATCTTCTGGTGTCACATCAATAAATGGAAGACCGCACTCAGAGTCGAATGCATTAAAAAAAATTAAAAATTGTTCTGGTGCAACACTTTATACAACTTTAGAGCCTTGCACTCATCAAGGTAAGACACCACCGTGTGTAAACATTATAGCAAAAAAAAAGATTAAAAAAGTTTTTTATGCATTTGAAGATCCCGATATAAGAACTTTTAAAAAAGCTAAAAAATTTCTAAATTCAAAAGGTATTCAAACTAAATTAATTCATATAAAAAGATACAGTAAGTTTTATGAAAGTTATTTCTATAACAAAAAGTTTTCAGTTCCATTTATTACAGGTAAAATTGCAATTTCAAAAGATAGTTTCACAATTGACAAACAAAATAAATGGATAACAAATAAAGTATCAAGAAAGATTGTTCATTTAATTAGAAATAAATATGATTGTATTATATCTACATCTAAATCGATAAATTATGACAATTCCTTGCTTAATTGTAGAATAAATGGGCTTCAAAATAATAAACCAGATTTAATAATTATTGATTTAAATTTAAGAATAAAAAAAAAATTATTATTAAATAAACTTTTAAAAAAAAGAAAAACTTATTTAATTACATATAAAAATAATTCCATTAAATCTATGATATATAAAAAAATTGGTTTTAAAATTATTTTGGTAAATCAATTAAAAAGTAAAAAAGATTTTAACTTGCTTTTTAAAAAAATTTATAAAATAGGTTATTCGAGAGTATTAATTGAAACTGGTTTAACTTTTTTAAATAATTTGTTGACACAAAAAATAATAAATAAATTATATATTTTTAAGAGTAATAAAAATCTGGGAAAAAACGGTAAAAATAATGCAACAAACAAATATATAAAAAGAATTTCACCTATTTTACTAACAAAAAATTTAAATGGTGATAGACTTTTCAAAAAAGATTTTTAGCTATGTTTAACGGAATAATTTTGAATACAGGAAAAATAAAAAATGTTATAAAAAAAAAGAATAGCATTTCTATAGGAATTAAAACAAAACTCAAATTTTTGAAAAAAGATATCGGTTCATCAGTTTGTTGCGATGGAGTTTGTCTAACAATCGAAAAAATTTTTAAAGATGTTATTTATTTTTATATTTCAAATGAAACTCTTAAAAGATCTAATTTTAAATACCTTAAAGAAAATCAAATAATAAATTTAGAAAAATCATTGGTCTACGGTCAATATATTTCTGGGCATTTTACTCAAGGGCATGTTGACTCAATGGCAAGAATTAAAAAAATAAAGCTAATTGACAAAGCTTGGCTAGTAAAATTTCAAATTTTAAATAGTAATCTAAATAAATTTATGACTGAAAAGGCCTCAATATCGATAAATGGAGTTTCTCTTACCATATCAAAAGCGTACCGAAATATATTTGAAATAAATATAATCCCGCATACATTAAAACTTACAAATTTAAAAAATTTAAAACAAAATAGTTTAGTAAACATAGAATTGGATATACTAAGCAAATATATATATAAATATTCCAATTAAATGCCGAAAAATAAATTTTCAAAAATTTCATCTATTATTCAAGAAGCGAAAAAAGGGAGGATGTTTATTTTGGTTGATGATAAAAACAGGGAAAACGAAGGTGATTTAATAATACCTGGATCAAAATGTAATTCTAAAATTATAAATTTTATGGCTAAGCATGGTAGAGGTTTAATCTGTTTGGCTTTAACAAAAAGACAAGTAGAAAATTTAAAATTACCACTAATGTCCTCTATTAATAAATCAAGAATGCAAACAGCTTTTACAATTTCAATTGAGGCTAGGACCGGAATTACAACAGGAATTTCTGCTCAAGATCGTGCGAAAACTATTAGAACAGCTATAAACCCAAAGGTTAAAAGAAAAGAAATCGTTTCTCCAGGGCATGTATTTCCACTTGTAGCAAGAAATGGTGGCGTTTTAGAAAGAGCCGGTCACACGGAAGCTTCGATTGATATTTCTAAACTGTCAAAATTAAATCCAAGCTCAGTTATTTGTGAAGTTATGAATGAAGATGGAAGAATGGCTAGATTAAACGATCTTTTCAAATTTTCAAAAAAACATAAATTAAAATTAGCTTCCATAGAAGATTTAATTTCTTACAGGCTTAAATATGAAAAATTAATCAGCAGATTATCCTCAAAATCCTTTATATTAAAAAAAAACGAAAAAATAAATATTTATAATTATAATAATAAATTAGATAAAAAAATTAATTTTGTTATTACCAAAGGAAAACTAAATCAAAAAAATTCAATACCAGTTAGAGTTCTTTCTACTAAAATTAAAAATAAAAATATTTTGAATAATTCAAATATTAAAAAATCTTTAAAATTATTACTTAAGTACAAAAACTTTTTACTATTAATAATAAATAACAAAAATAATATTTCTAAAGAAAACAATATTAATACTCTAAGATATTATGGTATAGGTGCTCAGATAATTAAAGACCTTAACGTAAAAAATATGATACTAATTTCTAGAAGTAGAAAAAAAATAATTGGATTAGAAGGTTTTGGTCTTAAAATAAAAAAACAAATAATAATAAAATGAAAAAAATTTTAATTATAAATTCTAATTATTATAAAAATATATCTGATAACTTATTGATTAATGCAAAAAGTTTATTGAAAAAGTCAAATTTTAAAATCAGCGTCTTAGAGGTTCCGGGTGTTTATGAAATACCTATTAGTATAAGAAAAAATATTAAAAAATTTGATGGTTTTGTTGCTTTGGGATGTGTAATAAAAGGTCAAACTCCTCATTTTAACTTAATATGTTCATCAACTTTTAGTGCTATCTTAAATTTGTCTATAAAATTTAATAAACCTATTGGTAACGGAATCATTACAGCCTTAAATTTAAATCAAGCTCATCAGAGAAGTAAAAAATCAAATATAAAAAAAAGGAACAAAGGTTCAGAGGCAGCGAACGCAGTAGTATCGATATTAAAAAATGAACCCAAAAAAATCTAAAATTTCAACACCTAGAATTAAAATAGTTCAAAAACTTTATAATTCATTGATAAATCCTGAATCTGAAATTGAATACCCCAAGGGTCAGTACAAAAAATTTATTAAAGATGTTGTTACAGGCACTTTAGAAAGGTCTGAACTTATTGAAGAAACAATGAATCTACACCTTTCAAACGATATAAATTTGAATAAAACGGATAAACTGCTAAAAATTATTCTATTTGCAGCTATATTTGAATTAATGTTTAAACATAGGACGCCAAAAAAAGTTATTATTAATGAATATTTACATGCCTCAGAACATTTTCTTGAAAAAATTCAAATCGGTTATTTAAATGCAATACTAGATAAAATAGCTAAAGAATTAAGGCAAGATGAGTAAAGAATTAGCTTGCGTTTTTAATATTATTTTGGCATTTATGCGCATTATATAATGACAAATTATTTAGAATTACTTTATTTAATTTCTTTCACTGGTATTTTAGCTGTTGGCTATAGCTATCTACTCTCAGGTCAAATCATTTCATCAAGCGCAGGTAATGCTAAAATGCAAGAAATTGCCGAGGCTATTCAAATTGGTGCCAAAGCTTATTTGAACAGACAATATAAAACTATTGCAATAGTGGGAGTAATTGTACTTGCTATCGTAACTTATTTTTTTAGTTATCTTGTAGGTATTGGTTATTTCATTGGGGCTTTTTTATCAGGAGTTGCTGGTTACGTAGGAATGTTAATATCAGTAAAAGCAAATGTTCGAACAGCTGAAGCTGCAAGAAATAGTTTGCAGGCTGGATTAACTATTGCTTTTAAATCGGGCGCAATCACTGGATTACTCGTAGCTGGCTTAGCTTTATTGGCTATAACGCTTTACTATATAATCTTAATTAATTTAGATGTTGATAACAGGGAAATTATCAACGCTTTAGTAGCTCTTGGTTTTGGAGCTTCACTTATTTCAATTTTCGCAAGACTTGGCGGGGGTATATTCACGAAAGGTGCAGACGTTGGAGCAGACTTAGTTGGTAAAGTTGAAGCTGGAATACCCGAAGACGATCCAAGAAATCCTGCGGTAATTGCAGACAATGTTGGCGATAACGTCGGCGATTGTGCTGGTATGGCAGCTGATTTGTTCGAGACATATGCAGTAACAATTGTAGCTACTATGGTTTTGTCATCAATTTTTTTTCCAAATGATTTTAACTTAATGATTTATCCTTTAGCTATAGGTGGCGCTTGCATTTTAACATCCATAATTGGAACTTGGTTTGTAAGACTTGGAAAAAGTAAAAATATAATGGGCGCTTTATACAAAGGATTTATTGTAACTGCTATCACTTCTCTTCTAGTTCTTTATCCAGTAACAGATTCTATTGTTGGATTAAGCGAGAATTACAACAACAATTCAAAAACATTCAATGGATTTGATCTATATCTATGTGGCGTAGTAGGTTTTGTAATTACGGGTTTATTAATTTGGATTACTGAGTATTATACTGGTACTAACTATAGACCAGTTAAATCAGTAGCTCAATCTTCTACAACAGGTCACGGTACAAATGTAATTCAAGGTTTGGCCATCTCTATGGAGGCGACAGCAATTCCAGCATTAATTATCGTTGCAGGAATTTTATATACTAATGAACTTGCAGGTCTTTACGGAATAGCAATAGCAGTTACTGCAATGTTAGCTTTAACTGGAATGGTAGTAGCTTTAGATGCCTATGGTCCAGTGACCGATAATGCTGGTGGAATAGCAGAAATGTCAAAATTACCTAAGAGTGTAAGAAAAACTACAGATGCATTAGATGCAGTGGGCAACACAACTAAAGCAGTAACAAAGGGATATGCTATTGGTTCTGCTGGTCTTGGTGCTTTAGTTTTGTTTGCTGCATATACTGAGGACATAAAATATTTTTCTAAAATTAACGGCTCAGCTTTAGAGGGAGTAAATGTAACATTTGATTTATCAAATCCATTTGTTGTTGCAGGTTTATTAATAGGAGGAATGCTTCCTTATTTATTTGGTTCAATGGGTATGCAAGCTGTAGGTAGAGCAGGAGGATCAGTTGTAATAGAAGTTAGGAGACAATTTAAAAAAATCCCAGGTATTATGAAAGGTAAAAGAAAACCTGATTATGGAAGACTTGTGGACTTATTAACTAAAGCTGCAATTAAAGAAATGATTATTCCATCTCTATTACCTGTGTTATCACCAGTTGTACTTTATTTTATAATTTTAAAAATTGGAGGAATGGAGGCAGCTCTTTCTTCATTAGGAGCAATGTTGCTAGGCGTCATAATAACAGGTTTATTTGTAGCTGTTTCAATGACAGCTGGAGGCGGAGCTTGGGATAACGCTAAAAAATATATCGAAGATGGTAATTTTGGCGGCAAAGGTTCTGAAGCTCATAAATCAGCTGTGACAGGAGACACAGTAGGAGATCCATATAAAGATACTGCTGGACCAGCAGTTAATCCAATGATTAAAATAACCAATATTGTTGCTTTACTTTTATTAGCTGTACTTGCACATTAATTTTATTTTTGTCTGTACATTTTTGTTCTGACACTATTAAGAAATTTCTTTACAAAACCCGATTCACTTTTTTGATTAACAGTTTCATTTTTACTAAAGACAATCTTATTTTTATCATCCTTATTCAAAAATTTTTTATCTTTAAGAATTCCATATTTATCAAAATCTAGTACTAAAACATTATTTGACTTTAGAACGTGCTTACCTAATTTATGATATTCTCCTTTTGTAAGCACTCTTTCAATATAAATCCATTTATCTTCCTCATTGAATGATTTAGAATGTGGTTGACCCAAATTCCTGATCACATCATTTTTATTAGATTTGCTAATTTTTAACTTATTGGCTCTGTTTTCAAGAAAAACAATACCATGACTTTTATAAGGTTCTTGAAATTGGCAATTAACTGAAATAAAAAAAATAAGAATACAAATAAATTTTAAATAATGCCTATTTCTAATAATCATAATAATAATATTTACAATATATTACTTTCTTTATCTAGAAACATTTTTTTTTATAAAAAAGTAAAGTTGCCAGACACATTTGAAACACGTATTTATCTGATGTTTATTCATTTTTCAATTTTTATGATTATTTCAAAAAAAAAGGGTCAAAAATTTGATCAAAAAACGTATGACTTCTTATTTCATTCAATTGAAAACAATTTAAGAGAACTAGGTTATGGTGATGTTTCAGTTAATAAAAAAATGAAAGATTTTAATAAAATTCTATACGATATTTTATTAAAATTAGATCTAACAAAAAAAAATGATAATGAATTTAGATTAAACGAAAATCTGATTAAAAATTATTTTCAATCATTAAATTCTCAAAATAACCCAGAATTTGTCAATTTTAATGATTATTTTACTAATTTTTATAATTTTTGTTTTGATCTACCTTTAAATAATATGTTAAAAGGTTCAATAAATTACAAATTTTAATTATGGCTGTACCCAAAAGAAAAACTTCTAGCTCAAAAAAAAAGATGAGAAGATCTCACCATAAAATTTCCTCAGTAAATATAACTGAAGATAAGAAAAGTGGCGAATACAGGCTTTCACATCATGTTGATTTGAAATCTGGCTATTACAACGGAAAAAAAATTTTAGATATTTAATTTTAATATTATGTCAAAAAACATTTCTATTGCAATTGATGCAATGGGTGGTGACAATTCACCTGAAAAAACTATTGAAGGTGTGAAACTTTTTTTAGAAAAACACAAATCAAAAAATGACTTTATTTTGAATATTTTTGGTAAAGAGAATGAAATAAAAGAAAAATTCAAGAAATTTAGAATCTATTCTGACTCCATTAATATTATAAACTCAGATAAAGTAATTTCTGACGATGAAACACCACTAGCTGCAATTAAAAATTCAAAAAATTCCAGTATGTGGAATTGCATTAAGCATCAACTTGATGGAAAGTCCAATATAAGTCTATCTGCAGGGAACACAGGTGTTTTATTGGTTATATCTAAAATGATTTTAAAAATGATGGATGAAGTTAGCAAACCTGCTTTGGCTGGTTTATGGCCAAATGAAAATGGAATGAATGTTGTTTTAGATTTAGGAGCAAATATAAATTGCAATGATCAGAATTTAGTAGATTTTGCAGAATTAGGTTCAGCGCTTTTTAAATCGTTATATCCAAATGAAAAACCAAAAGTTTCATTACTAAATATTGGTTCAGAAGAAATAAAGGGAACAGATACTCTTAAAATTGCATCTAAAAGATTAAAAGATTTGTCTAATGAAGATAACTTCATTTACAAAGGCTACATCGAAGGTAATAATATAATGTCTGGAGAAGCCAATATAATCGTTACAGATGGATTTACTGGTAATGTAGCATTAAAAACAGCTGAAGGAACTGCTAAATTTATAACTAAAAATCTTAAAAAATCTCTAACAAAATTATCATTAATTTTTTCTTTTCTGCCATTAAAGAAATTTAAAGAAAAATTAGACCCAAGGAAATATAATGGAGCTATATTTCTTGGTTTAAACGGTCCAGTTGTTAAAAGTCACGGAGGAACTGATGCGATTGGTTTTTATCATTCAATAGTTTTATGTTATAATATTGTCAAAGGTGATTTAATGAACCAAGTAAGGAATAATTTAAAACATTCAAAAAGTGCTTAAAAGCGATTTAAAAAAAGAGGACCTAATAAAAAACTTAAGTGCTGAGACTGGATTTTCTTACAATTTTTCTAAACAGTTAATTGGTTCCTTGATTGAAATTTTAATTCAAAATATTAAGACAGGAGATTTTACTCTTAAAAATATTGGTTTATTCAAGATTTTACAAAAAAAAGAGAGAGTTGGAAGAGATCCTAAGTCTAAAAAACAGTATATAATTACTTCTAGAAAAGCAGTTTCCTTTAAACCTTCAAAAAAAATAAATGAATATATGAAAACATTTAATGAGTAAATTAATTACAATTACAGAATTATCTAAAATTTTAAATTTAATTGATAACAAAAATAAAAAACCACTTAATCATGTTTTAAGATATTGGGAAAAAGAATTCAAAGAAATTAAACCCAGGAAAATTAATAATCGAAGATATTACTCATCTAAACAAGTTGAGGTCATTAAAAAGATAAAATTTTTACTTAAAAACAAAGGAATGACCATTTCTGGTGTTAAAAATTTACTTTATAAAAATACAAATAAACTTGACGATTACAATGAAGATAGTCTAAAAGTTGATTATTATAAATATTTAATAAAAGACAAAAGTAAGTCGTTACTCAAAAAGATAGAAAAAATTAAAAATTATGGCAAAAAAGACTCATCTTAAAGTTCGTATGGTTCCTGAAAGTAACCCAGATAGCAAATTTATTTATTATGCAAAAAAACCAACAAAAGGTGAAAAAGCTAAAGATAAATTAAAATTAAAAAAATATAATCCTAATACAAGAAAACACGAATTTTTTGTTGAGAAAAAGCTTCCGCCGCACAGCAAATAATTATTTTTTATTAAAATTTTTAAATTCGTAATCAATAAAAGCTTTTATCATCGCTTTCCAAATTTTTTTAGTAATTTCAGGATCTATTTTTAGTTTCTTTGACTTTTTTGATATATTTTTAAGTATTATTGAAATTCTTTTTTTATCAACTATTTCTTTTTTAAATTTTTTATTTTTGAGCACTATGTCGACTAAACGAGATCTTTTTTTTATTATTTTTAATAAATCATTGTCTAAGTTGTCTAATTTTTTTCTAACTTTAAGTATATTTGTATTAACCATAGCGACAATTTAAAATTATAAGATTTATAATATAAATATATATTATAATTATGTACGTAAATACGAAAAAAATAAATAGATATTTTCTTAATTGGTTAATTATATCATTAATACTTGTGTTCTTTATTATTATTATCGGGGGTTTAACAAGATTAACTAATTCAGGACTTTCGATTACTGAATGGGAATTATTTAAGGGAATATTACCACCTTTAAATTCAATTGTATGGAATGAATATTTTAATGAATATAAGAAAATACCTCAATACAAAATTTTAAATTACAATATGAGTTTAATTGAATTTAAGATTATATTCTATTGGGAGTACGTTCATAGATTACTTGCTAGAGTCATTGGATTATTTTTTTTAATTCCATTAATTTTATTTTATATTTCTAAGAAGATTAAAAAAAAATATATTAATTCATGTTTTCTAATTTTTCTTTTAATAGTTTTTCAAGGTATTGTTGGTTGGTATATGGTTAAAAGTGGTTTAACTGATGATATAACAGTAAGCCATTATAGATTAGCAATTCATTTAACTATAGCTTTTCTTATCATATCGTCAATTTTTTGGTTAATTTTGAATATTAAATCAAATAAAGATATATACTTTTTTAGAATAACTAATAAAGATTTCCCTTTTCAATTTCTGATAATTACAATTTTTATACAAATTATTTTAGGAGCTTTTGTTTCAGGTTTAGATGCTGGAAAAATATATCAAACTTGGCCACTGATGGGTGAAAATTATTTACCTGATGATTTACAATTAATAAATTTTAAAAATTTTGTTGAGTTTAACAATCATTCATTAGTGCAATTTTACCATCGAAATATTGCTTACTTTATAATTATTTATGTTATTATCTTAACGTTTTATATTTTTAAAAATAAAATATCATTTTTATATAAGCCACTACAAATATTAATTTTTTTCTTATTTCTGCAAGCTATTTTAGGAATTTTAACTTTATTAAGTGGGCTCAACATTTATTTGGCCTCTGCACACCAAATTATCAGTGTGTTATTGGTGTTTAGTGCTATTAATCTTTATCATTTTAGGGTTAAATAAATTGACTTTATCTCACAATCTTTGTATTTATCGCCCATAATCATGACACCATTTATTAAAAAGAAAGAGATTAAAAAAGATTGGTATCTTATTAATGCACAGGATATAGCTGTTGGAAGGCTTGCTGCATATATATCCAAAGTTTTAAGAGGAAAAAATAAAACAAAATACAATCCTCATATTGATAATGGTGACTTTGTTGTTGTAACAAATATTGACAAGATAAAATTTACAGGAAAGAAGTTTACTAATAAAAAATATTACAGACATACTGGTCACCCCGGTGGTATTAAAGAATCTACTCCCTCTTTTTTACATGAAAAAAATAAAACTGAAAAAATATTAAAATTAGCCGTTAAAAGAATGCTTCCAGGTGGTCCACTTGCAAAAAAACAATTAACAAAATTAAAAATTTATAATGGTGAAAAGCACCCTCATGAAATACAAAAGCCAAAAGTAATAGATTTTGGTAAATTAAATAATAAAAATATTGTTAAATAATGGAACAAACTAATCAAACTTTATCAAAGCCCAAAAAAATTAAGTTAGATTTTAAAGACAGCAAATATGCTACAGGTAGAAGAAAAAGATCCATTGCTAAAGTTTGGGTGAAAAAAGGAACCGGCAACATCCATGTTAATGGTTTAAAGATGAACGATTATTTCAAGCGTCCAGTTCACCAAATAATAGTCACAAGACCTTTGGAAATTTCCGAAGTAGCTTCTGCTTATGATGTAAAATGTTCAGTTAAAGGTGGTGGATTATCTGGTCAAGCAGGTGCGATAATATTAGGTATATCTAAAGCACTAATTTTACATGATGAAAATTTAAAGAAAAATTTAAAAAAAGACAAACTTACAACCAGAGATTCTAGAGTTGTTGAACGAAAAAAGTACGGTCATAGAAAAGCTAGAAGAAGCTTCCAATTTTCTAAAAGATAATCATTTAAGTTTAACTATAATCCCAGTCAGTGGTATAAGACAGAATGTCTAATGCGAAAAAAATAAATGTGGCCGTAGTAGGAGCTACAGGTTACACAGGTTTAGATCTTATTTTGATGCTATCAAAGCATCCAAAAGTTGAGATAAAATATTTATGTGCTACACAAAAAATAGGTAAAAAAATTTCTTTTTTTGATAAAAGAATAAAAAAAAAATTACCTAAGATTTCATTCGTTGATAATATTGATTGGACTGATTTAGATTTGATATTTTTATCTTTACCAAATGGAAAAGCACAAGAATTAATTAAAAATAAATTTCATAAATTTAAAAAAGTAAAGTTTATTGATTTATCTGCAGACTTTAGATTGTCAAATCATAAGGTTTATCAAAAAAATTACAAAATTAAACACAAAGCAATAAACTTGATTAAACATTCATTGTATTCAATTCCTGAATTAAATAACAATATTATCAGCAATTATAGAATAATTTCTAATCCAGGGTGCTATCCCACTTCAATTCAAATACCTTTAATTCCACTTATAAAAAAAAATCTGATAATAAATAAAAATATTACTATTGATTCAAAATCGGGATATTCGGGAGCTGGTAAAAATCTAGAAAAAAAATTTACTCATAAAAATTTATATTCATCAACTTATGCATATAGTACAAAAAATCATAGACATATTTGTGAAATCGATCAACAAATATTCAAATTTACAAAAAAAAAAATTAATTTTACTTTTAATCCTCATTTATTACCAACATTCAGGGGCATATTAACTTCTATTTATGTAAATTCAAAAAAAGGCGTAACAGCAAAAGTTATAAGAAATCACTTAGTGAAATATTATAAAAAATCAAAATTTGTTAAAATTTTAAAAATAAACTCTCCGCTAGGATCAGGAAACGTTTTAAATACAAATTATTGTGAAGTATCGGTATGTGAAACTAGGATTAAAAATAAATTTATTATTTTTTCAGCATTAGACAATTTAGTTAAAGGTGCATCAGGCCAGGCGATACAAAACATGAATCTATTATACAAGCAACCAGAACATATAGGTTTAAAATGAAATTTGTTTTTTTATTTATCTCATTTTTGTTTTTATTTAATTGCAGCAAACCTAAAACTGTACTTATTTGTGGTGACCACGTATGCGTAAATGATTCAGAAGCTGAGCGATTCTTTGAAGAAAACTTATCAATTGAAGTTAAGATAATAAATAATAAGAAAAAAAAGGAAATAAATTTAGTAGAATTAAATTTAAACGATGATATTGATGGACGAAGAGAAGTAAGCATTTCCCCAAAGGGTAAAATAAATAAAAAATTAAAAGTTTTGTCTGATAAAGAAATAATTGAAATTAAAAAAAGTCTTAAGGATAAAAAAAATGAAAAAAAAATATCTAAAAAAGTAATTTCTAAAAACAAAGCAAATAAAAAAGAAAAAATTGTTAAAGATAAAATAATTAAAAATAATAATATAAGTATTAATAATACTGTGAATAAAAAAAGAAATAAAATTAGCGATGTTTGTACAAAATTAGAAAAATGTAGTATTGATGAAATATCTAAATATTTACTTAAGCAAGGGAAAACAAAAGATTTTCCAGATATAACAACAAGGCAATAATGAATTTATGAAAAAACTAAATATTGCAATTATTGGTCTAGGAAATATAGGTAGCTATTTATTTAAATATCTTAATGAAAATAAAAAAATTTTAACTGAAAAAAATAATTGTTTACCCATAGTAAAATATGTATCTGCTAAAAATAAAAATAGAAAAAGAAAGATTAAAATCAAAAAAAATCAATGGTTAAAAAATTATTTAGACGCGACTAAAATAAAAGAAGTAGATTTAGTAGTTGAATTAATTGGAGGTTCAGAAGGGCCTGCCAAAAAATTAGTTTTTGCGGCTCTAAATAATAAAAAACATGTTGTTACTGCAAATAAAGCTTTAATAGCTAAATACGGAGATAAATTAGCAAAAATTGCAGAAAAGAATAAAGTAAACCTAGAATTTGAGGCATCTGTTTGTGGCGGTGTTCCTATTATTAGATCTCTAAAAGAGGGATTAATAGCAAATAAGATATCAAAAATTTATGGTATTTTTAATGGTACTTCAAATTACGTTTTATCATCCATGGATAAACAGAAAAAAAATTTTGATGAAGTTTTATCTAACGCAAAACAATTGGGTTACGCAGAGACAAATCCGGTAGCTGACATAAACGGTGATGATGTTTCGTCAAAATTAAAGATTTTATCTTCATTATGTTTTAACTCTTTTTTAAATAACAATATATATGTGGAAGGAATTAAAGATATAGACAAAACTGATATTGATAACGCAAATAAATTAGGTTTTAAGATAAAATTATTAGGTTTTGCAGAACAATTAAATAATAAAATTTACCAAAGAGTACATCCAACTTTAATAAAAAAAGATTCTTATGTAGCGAGTATTGATGGGGTTCTAAATGCAGTTATTGTAGATGGAAAACCTGTTGGTCAAAGCACAATACAAGGAGAGGGTGCCGGCCCAGAAGCAACAACTTCGGCTCTTATATCTGATATTTCTTCAGTTTTAAGAGGTAATGTAAAATTTCCCTTTTCAATTTCTTGTAAAAAAAGAAAAAAATTAAAATTTGATAATATAGATGATAGATTTTTTTCAGCTTATTTGCGTTTTGAAGTTATAGACAAACCTGGAGTTTTATCTAACATAACTAATATTTTTTCAAAATATGGCGTATCTATAAAAAGATTGGTTCAAAATCCTGACAAAAACAAAAAATCTTCCTCTATAATTGTAATTTCACACAATTCAAAAAATAAATATTTAAATAGAATCATTAAAGATATCTCAAAAAAAAATTACATTAAACGTAAGCCGAAACTGATAAGAATAGATAATAATTAGATGTCTATCGATAAAAAATTTCTGAATTTATTTACAAAAGTAACTGAAAAAGCTGCGATCGGTGCATCAAAATTTATTGGAAAAAAAGATAAAATAGCTGCGGATAAAGGCGCTGTAGATCCAATGAGAAGAGAATTAAATAAAATTAATATGGAAGGCACAGTCGTAATTGGAGAAGGAGAAATGGACGAGGCTCCAATGTTATATATTGGTGAAAAACTAGGCACTCTCAATGGTCCAAAATTTGATATTGCTGTGGACCCACTTGAAGGAACCAAATTTACAGCTAACGGTGAGAGTAATGCATTTTCTGTTTTAGCGATATCTGAAAAAGGAGGGTTATTATCTGCTCCAGACACTTATATGGAGAAAATTGTAATTGGATCTAATCTTCCAAAAAACTTAATGGACATTGATAATGGTGTAGAAAAAAATATCAAATTATTAGCTGATGCAAAAAATAAAAAAATTTCAGAAATTAGTGCATGTGTCTTAAAAAGACCAAGACACGAGCAGATAGTGAAGATTCTTAATAAATTAGATGTAAAAATTAATTATATTACTGACGGTGACATAGCTGGAGCTTTAAGTGTGATAGGTGATAATCCAAAAAATGATATATATTATAGCACAGGCGGTGCTCCTGAGGGCGTTGTAGTGGCAGCAGCACTTTCTTGTTATGGAGGTCAAATTCAAGGAAGATTAGTTTTAGACGAAGAGGAAAGAGTAAGAGCAAAAAAACTTGGGATTACAAATTTTGAGAAAAAATATAATATTGATGATATGGTAAAAGGTGATGTAATTTTTTGTGCTACGGGCGTAACATCAGGAGATTTAGCATATGGTGTAAAAGATTTAGGAAATGAATTTGAAGTTAACACATTTGTATTACATAAAAGCCAAAAAATTATTAAAACTGTGACGAATATCTATAATAAATGAGCTCACTTTCTGTAAGTGGTAAAAAATGGGTATTTAAAAAATATAGTGAAGATAAATCTAACTTCCTAAAAGAAAATTTTTTATTAGATGAAATTACATCGAAATTATTATCTATAAGAAAGATAAAAAATGAAGAAATAAAATCTTTTTTAAATCCATCAATTAAAAATTTTTTACCGAATCCCTATAATCTAGTTGATATGGAAAAATCGACATTGAGAACATTTAATGCAATAAATTTTAAAGAAAAATTAGGAATATTTGGTGATTATGACGTAGATGGAGCAACTTCTACAGCTCTATTAGGAAATTATTTTTCAGAATTAAATCTAGAGTATGAAACGTATATCCCTGATCGTAAAAAAGAGGGATATGGTCCAAGTATAAAAAGTTTTAAAAAGTTAATAGATAAAAATGTAAAATTAATTTTTACTGTAGACTGCGGAACCTTATCATTCGATGCAATTAATTATGCGAAAGAAAATAAAGTGGATGTTATAGTTTTAGATCATCACCAATCAGAAATTAAATTACCAAATGCATTTTCAATAGTAAATCCAAATCGAATAGATGATAAATCTAATATGCAGTATTTATGTGCTGCAGGTGTTTCTTTTATGTTTTTAGTATCTCTAAATAGGGAATTAAGAAATAAAAATTGGTTTAATGAAAATAATATAAATGAGCCTAATTTGATTAATTATCTTGATTTAGTTTCGCTTGGAACAGTTTGTGATGTTGTTCCTCTAATTGGATTAAATAGAGCTATTGTAAAACAAGGTTTAAAAGTTTTTAAATCCAGAAAAAATTTAGGATTAAAAACTTTATTAGATATCTGTAAAATTAATACTAATCCGTCAATTTACCATTTAGGATATTCAATTGGGCCAAGAATAAATGCTGGTGGTAGAGTAGGCAAGTGTTCTCATGGTGCAAATTTATTATTAGATAAAGATCCTAAGAACTCATTTAAATTAGCCTCAGAATTAGATCAATACAACAAAGAAAGACAATTACTTGAAAAAGATCTTTTACAAAAAATTTTAGATAAATCAAAAGATTTTTTAAATGATCCAGTATTAATTCTTAGTGGTGAAAATTGGCACGAAGGAGTAATCGGTATAGTTGCTGCAAGGTTGAAAGATAAATTTAATAAACCGGTAATATTAATATCTCTAAATGGAGATGCAGGAAAAGCTTCTGCAAGATCAATAGTAGGTTTTGATATTGGTTCAGTTATTATTGCAGCTACTCAAGAAAAGATTTTATTAAAAGGGGGCGGTCATAAAATGGCTGGAGGTTTTTCAATTGAACATAAAAATATAGATATTTTTAAAGATTTTGTTTTTAAAAAATTTAGAGGAATTAATGAAGATTTAAAAGCCGAGAAACCAATTTTACTTGATAGTATTATTGCTCCCTCTGCAGTCAATTTAAAATTTTATAGTAAAGTTGATCTTTTATCACCATTCGGCTCGGGTAATCCAGAGCCAAAATTTGTTATCGAAGATGTAAAAACAATAAATAGTAAAATTGTTGGTGAAAAACACATAAAATCAGTTTTGATTGGCAGAGATGGTTCCACAATAAAATCCATAGCTTTTAATGCGACAGATAATATATTGGGTGGATATCTCTTAAAAAATAATAATAAATTATTTAATATTGCTGGAAAATTATCCCTAAATGAATGGATGGGGCAATCAAATGTAGAGTTTATTATCGATGATATTTCTGTTAATAAGACTTTCAAAAATACGGTCCCATCGTCTATCGGTTAGGACAGTTGGTTTTCATCCAACAAAGAGGGGTTCGATTCCCCTTGGGACCGCCATAATTAATTGACATTAAAACGTTTTAAAATCTCTTTTTTATTATCATCTATGAATTTTTTATTAAAATGAGTCCTGTCATAGATTATTGGGTATCCTTTATAAAAAAAATTACATATTTCATTTTTACAAACAAAATCATTTATATTTACAATGTGAATATTATCTAAATTACCTAATTGATTTAATAAATTAATAACATCGGAATTTTTTTTTTTAAATTGAAAATAACTATAATCACAATTAGTTTCATTTAAATTTTTTGAAAAAATTGATAATCTTATATTTTTTTTTGTAGAACAATCTTTATTACTCAAATTAGGGGTAGGCGTATCGTGTAATATTAATAATTTTACGTTCTTTGGTAAACTACTATTAAATAGTATGTATTTTTCTTTTTGATTTTTTAAATAATCATTTTTATTATATCTTTTTTCATATCTATCTTTTGCCAATCTGTGATGAAAAGAAACAACTAATGAGATATCTTTGTAATCTTGAGATAATTTTTTTAAATTATTCAAAATAATATTTGTCGATTTATCAGTATCATCAAAAATAGGATATTTAAAAGAACTATTAGGTTTAAAATGAAAAATAAAATCTTTATTAATTTTTTCAAATAAATTCGTTATATGCCAAGCTCTAGAGTCACCATATAGATAAATTAAATTATTTGAGTTATTATTTTTAAAACATTTTTTTTTTAATATTGATAATTTTACTAAATTTTCATTCTCACATGTCAGATCATTTTTATTTACGTTATCAATAAATTTTAAACTTTTAATTGGATAATTAATTTTTCTAATATCATCTTCAAAATGTCTGTCAAAAAAGATTATTTTTTTGTAATTATCTTTATAAATCAGTAGTAGGCCAATAAGCAGAGGAAGAATTAATAAGTATTGTAACTTTTGACTAAGTAAATTTTTTAATTCAACATTTTTTCTAAAGGGATCTTCAATTAATAAATAATTAAGATATGAAATTAAAAAGATTAAAATTACGGAAATTATATAAAAATCATATGAATAAAAGTATAATTTAGAAACGTAGATAATTGGTAAATGAAATAAATATAATGAATATGAAATTTCTCCAACTTTAAATAAAAAAATATTTGAAAATAATTTTTTTATAAAATTTGTATTAATGCCAGATATTACAAGAATTGAAAATATTGTAGCAAGAACAATTTTTAATTTAATTGACTCTACAAAAAATAATGAGAAAAACATTAAAATAACTAAAAAATTAAAAATTTTTCCTTTTTTGATTTTTTCAATTTTTGCAAAATTAATAAATAATATCGCACCAAGAACTAGTTCCCAAACCCTTACTAATGTAAAAAAGAAATTTCCATAAATTTCATGATTTACGAATAGAAAAAAATAAAATGATACAACAAAAAGGATCGTGAGAAGTGCATTTAGTCTTTTTTTGTTAAATAAAAAAATTATTAAAGGAAAAAACAAATAAAATTGTTCTTCGATTCCTAAAGACCAAGTGTGTGTGAATGGGTTTAATTCTTCCTCATTAAAATAATCATTTTTTAATCTTATTAAATAGAAGTTTGAAATTCCAAAGAGAGAAAAAAGGCCAGTTCTGATAAAATTACCAATGTTCGTTGGTATGGATAAAGTTATTAAAATTAGAGATGAAAATATAAAAAAAAAAATCAATGATGGATATAATCTAAAAAAACGTTTTATGTAAAAATTTTTTAAAGATATTTGTCCATTTAAATCCTTAGAATTAATAAGTGACTTAGAAATTACAAAACCTGAAATAATAAAGAAAATATCAACTCCTATAAAACCGAATGAATAATTTGGATGAATATGGAATAATATTACAAGTAATACAGCCAGCCCTCTTAATCCTTGTATTGGTTTGATTTGATCCATAGTTATATAAAGTTATGATAATTTATAATAATTAGATATAACATCAAAAACAATTTTTAATGTTCAAAATAGCAATAATAGAAAAGATACACGAGGATGGTCTAAAAATATTAGATTTAAATTCTAATTATGAGTATAAAATTAAAACTGATGTTCTTAAGGAAAATTTAATTAAAAAACTACCAGATTTTGATGCTTGTACATTGAGAGTTTGCAAGCTCAATGAAAATATTTTAAAACATTGTCCAAAATAATAAGAATTATGCTAAAAGCATTACTAATAAAGTGGTTCTGACCTAGGGTCACGATCAACAAAGAGGGGTTCGATGCCCCTTGGGGCCACCAAAGGAGATTGTATGTACAAAATTGCTGTTATCGAAGAAGTGCATGAAGATGGTATAAAATTATTGGAAAATAATCCTAACTTTGAATATAAACTTATAACAGATCCATCAGAAAAAAATCTTATTAAAGAACTACCAAATTTTGACGGATGCACATTGAGAGTTTCTAATTTGGGTGAGCCTATTTTAAAACATTGTAAAAGATTAAAAGTAATATCTAGACATGGTGTTGGAATAGATAATGTGGATTTAAAATATATAAAAAATAACAATATTACATTGTTAATTACTGCAACTGCAAATGCCGTAGCTGTTTCTGAGCATGTCATGACTATGCTATTGACATTATCAAAAGAAGTAAAAATTTATGACAAAGAAGTTAGAGTTGGAAACTTCAAAGAAAATGCGAAAAAAATCAAAACGATAGAATTATTAAACAAAGAAATTTTAATTGCAGGTTTTGGTAGAATTGGACAAAATTTAATTAAAAAATGTTTAGCTTTTGATATGAAAGTTTCAGTTTATGATCCATATGTTAAAAAAGAGACAATTGAAAACCTTGGTGGTAAAAAAGTTGATATTTTTGGAGATGCTATATCTAAAGCTGATTATTTGTCTATTCATATGCCTCTAACGGAAGAAACTAAGAACTTGATTAATTATTCTAATCTAAAAAAAATGAAAAAAAATGCAATTATAATAAATACTGCAAGAGGTGGAATAATTAATGAGGATGATTTAAATCGAGCCTTAAATGAAAAAATAATTTTTGGCGCGGCCTTGGATGTTTTTCAAAAAGAGCCCATAGAAAAAAATAATCCATTACTTAAAAATGAAAGAGTAATTTTAAGCCCTCACTCAGCAACTTTTACTGATGAGTGTACATCTAGGATGGGTATGCAAACAACTCAAAATATAATTGACTTTTTTGAGAAAAAAATTGAAAACAAAATGGTGGTTAAGTTATGATAGATGTAAAAAGAAAATTAAAAAATTTTGGTTCTCTTGAATTTTTAGTTATAAGTTCTTTGGCGTATGTAATAATTATGTTAATTTGGACAGCGTCAACTCGTTCTGCTGTTATTCAAAAAGCAAATGATATAAAATTTAATCATAAAACAGTTGTTGAATTTATTAATAATGAAGTAAATGAATGCAGTTCTAATGAAAATGGAAAAACTGCCTGGGGAGAAAACTGTAATTCAGCTTGGACTTCATCCAATATAGTAAAATATATCCTAGATAATTTTAAATTAAATAACCCATATAAAATTGAAAAGCCATTAATTCAAACCTCGCAAGATCCTAGAATTCAGGCAGAGGGAAAAGCTGGTCAATCTACTGACAAGGGGATAATTTTTGTATCTGAAAGCAATTTTGAGTCAGAAGCAGGATCTGAATGGATAATTGGAACTTGCGTAAAGTCACCTTGTGTTGCGGCTGGTAATAATGAACTTGTTTCTGCTTATCGTTAATTAATTATTTCTAAACCACATTCTTTAGCTGTTTTACTTAAATAATTAAAACCAATTTTAGCATACTCAAATGGATTAGCTTTTGCTGGATCTTGTTCTGCTTCAACCACTAACCATCCTTTATATTTTTTTTTATGTAAAATCTTTAAGAAAGGTTTGTAATCAATGCATCCATCACCAGGAACTGTGAATGCACCATCTAAAAAAGCTTGTCTAAAAGTACTATCATTTTTTAAAGATTTTTCTAAAATATCTTTACGTATATCTTTACAATGAACATGAATTAATCTCTCACAAAAATCTTCTGCAAGTTTAATTGAATTGCCTTGAGCAAATAACATATGCCCAGTGTCAATTAATAATTTTACGGTATCTTTTGTATTTTCAATTAATCTTCTTGTTTCATTTTCTGTTTCGATAACAGTTCCCATATGATGATGGTAAGCAAGAGGCATTCCTTCATCCATCATCATTTTGCTAATTTCATTTATTCTAGAAATTAATAATTTCCATTCTTCCTTCGATAGTTTTGGTCTTTTTGATAATGGCGTTTTAGGGTCTCCTTGTATAGAGTCGGTTACTTCTGCAAAAACCATACATGGAGAGTCACAATCTTTAAAAAGACTTAATTGTGGATGCATTAATTTAAATTCCTCTGCTGGTGTATTTTTTAAAAGCTGAGCCCCATACCAACCAGAACACAATTGTAAATTTTCTTTTTGTAATTTAGGTAATAACTCTTTTGAATTTTTAGGAAATTTACCTCCTGACTCTATTCCTGTAAAACCAGCTTTGCTAGCCTCGGCTAAACATTGCTCTAAGGTGGTGTCGCCTCCTAGTTCCGGCATGTCATCATTGCTCCATGCTATTGGTGCTATTCCTAATTTTATAGACATAATTTTAATAAAGTACTAAGTTTATATTACAAAAAATAAATTTATACAAAAAATATGATCAATGTAGCTCTTTTTGGATTTGGAAGGATTGGCCAAATGCATGCCGAAAATCTAGCCAAAAATAAAGAAATAAAGTTATTGTATGTGTATGAAAAAATTGACCAATTAAGCAATAAAGCTAAAAAAATTTATCGATGTAAAATTGAAAAAAATTATAATAAAATCTTTAATGATAAAAAAGTAGATATAGTTTTTATCTCTAGTCCTACAAATACTCACATCAAATTTATCGAAGAAGGAATGAAAAGAAAAAAAACAATTTTTTGTGAGAAACCTTTAGATTTAAATATCAATAAAATAATAAAAAGTTTAAGAAAAGTTAAAAAAATTAAACCTAAAATTCAATTAGGATTTAATAGAAGATACGATCCAGGACATTATTCAATAAAAAAAGACTTAGACAAAAATAAAATTGGTAAATTAGAAAAAATTATCATTACAAGTAGAGATCCTGCGCCACCAGCTATTTCTTATTTAAAATCATCAGGAGGAATTTTTAGAGACATGATGATACACGATTTTGATCTATGCAGATTTTATTTAAGAAATGATGAGATAAATGAAATCCAAGCTTTTACCTCGTCATTTGTCCCTTTTTATAAAAGAATTAAAGATCATGAGTTAGCAGTTGTTACAATGAAATCAAAAAAAGGAGTGATTTGTGTTATTACTAATTCTAGGCATTGTTCTTTTGGTTATGATCAAAGAGTTGAATTATTTGGTAAAAAGGGAATGTTAATTTCAGGTAATAAAAAAGAAAATTCTACTGAGTTATTTAACTCAACTCAAACTAATTCTCAAAAACCTTTTTTAAATTTTTTTATTGAACGTTATAATGATGCATACAATATTCAACTTAAAGAATTAATCTCTCTACATAAAAATAAAATTAAATCTAGGTCTACTTTTGAAGATGGCTATATTGCTTTAAAATTAGCAAATGCGGCTTATAAATCTTTAAAATTAAAAAAAACAATTAAAGTCTAATATCTATAATAACTTTTAAATATACTATAGGTTGTATCTTAAATATTTTTTTTTGATATTATCCCTATAATTTGTTTAAATGCGCACAAATTAATTAA
>Ga0213866_10000330_pt1 | contig 39437 bp, 26 predicted proteins | sample PICome_11_FD_160079 | JGI IMG/M metagenome (GOLD analysis project Ga0213866, IMG submission 160079) | Coastal seawater microbial communities near Pivers Island, North Carolina, United States - PICO284 | ecosystem: Environmental > Aquatic > Marine > Coastal | place: USA: North Carolina... | reverse complement strand
CAGAACTGAGATATTTATCTTCAAAAGACTTTTTAAAAAATTCACCTCCAATTTTTGATTTGTAGTATGAACTTTTTTTCTTAAGGTTGTTTTTATTAACAGTTTCTTTTAAAGTATTTTTTTTTTTATTTTTTTTAACCATTACTATATATATATTCTTTTTTTATTTACAGTAAATACAATTACAATTGGGATAATGTTTTGTAAGAAAACTTTGACAATTAGTACAAAATTTTGAGTAAATATAATTATTATTAATATTTTTACATAAATTACATTTATTTAATTGTATATTTGCAAATTGATATTCAATATTATCCATTTAATTATATAAATATATAATATGTTTAAATGATAATGATATATACTTGTAAAAAATCCAACATATTTTGATATATTAGTTGAAACATCAAAATCAATAATAGAAACAGATAATTATTTTCATATTTATATGAAAGGTTTAAGAAAAATCAAAAGAGAATCTAATATAAATTATTACGAAATTATTTTACATAGTTGTTAATATAAAAATAAATGATTAATATTTAAATAATATAAGATTATCAAATGGATAAATTAACAATTACAATACAAAAAGATTTACTATGTATCAAAATAAAAAAAGAATTAAAAATATTACAAGAATTGAAACCATTACCCAAAAAATATATATCATGTATAGAAGCATTACATGATAAACTTGGAAAAAATGTATATAATAAATAAAAAATTTATGAAATTCTATAACCAAAATTAATATTTGAAGATTTTGTATTTTTATTATATTTAATTTCAATTTTATCATCAATATTATCTTGAATAATATCAATATGTGAAACTATTGTAATTGTATTAAAAATTAATAACAAATTTTTAAGAAAATTGGGAACAATTGATAAATTATCTTTATCGCATGCTGTAAAACCTTCATCTATAAATAATTGATTACATATATTATTACCAAATAAACTTAATCTAAGACACATAGAAATAACAAAATTTTGAAATCCAGAAGCTTGATTAATAGAAATAATTTGTTTATAATTAGTTTCATTCAATATATTTTTAATTAACCAATTAATATGAATAATATCTTTATTTTCTGTTAATATATAATCTAATTCAAACATTTTACAATTATCGTGACATAATAATTTAATATAATTATTAGTTTTATTAACTAAATTTTTTAAGATATAATTATCATATAACCATTTTTTGTAATCTTTAAATTTATCAATAATAATTTGAATTACAACAATAATATTTAAAGTATTTTTTTCAATTTCAGATAATTTATTATAAATTATTAAATTATTATTAATAAATTTTTCTTCAGTTTCTAATTTAGATTTATAATTTGTTAAATTTAATATTTCATCATCTATCTTTGAAATAGACATTTTTAAATTATAATTAATTTTATTATTTTTTTCATTAATTAAATTATTTAATTTAAGATAATTATTTATATCATTTTCGTATTCTAAAAAAATAAACGATTTATAAATTAATAAATTTTCATAATTTTTTTTAAATTTATAATAATTATCCAATCGTGGTTTAATATTTGTATAATAGTTCATATGTTCTCCGAATAGTATATTTTTATCATTTAAAATTACAATTTTATCATTTATTAAATTAAGTTCCGTTAACCAGTCATTATATTTAAGATAATCATTATATTCTTTGTATTTAATATATAAGTTATAAGTAAAATTTAAAAAATCCTTATTTTCATCAATTAAATTATTTATATAATTAGTATCATTATCTATCAATTTAATATAAGTTTCTTTTGTTTTTAAATTTAATGATAAATTATTTTTTATTTCATTTAAATAATAAAATTTATACCATATATTTGTTAATTCATATTTTTCAATAATATTAGTATTTTTTATGTATGTTTTAATAATATTCTTATCAATTAAATTAGTCAAATAATCAATTTTAATTTTAATTTTATTGATTTCAATAACCCATGGTCTTTTCTGACAACAATAACAATCTTTATTATATTCGTATATTTCATTATCATAAAATGTAAATTCTTCTTTTAATTTATTTAATTCTAAATAGTTATCATAATGTAATTTATTATTTTCATTAAATGAAATAATACTTTCTATATTTTTGAAATTAGATTCTATATATTTTGCAATTGATTTACTAGATTTAAATCTAATATTTTTTACAGGTTTATCAATATTATTACAATTATTTAATAATAATATATTTTGATTAATTTGTTTTTCAACTTCATCTAATTTATTTTTATTTAACTTAATTCTGTCATCTAAAGAACATATTTTTTTTTTATTGAGTAAAAAACTTTTATATGTAAAATCTTTATTATAATTTATTAAATCATTAAAACAATATTTTTCATTATTATTATAAAATGATATGAAAATAGTAACATTTTCAAAATATTTTGTTATTAAATTATAATTAAAATTAAACTTATTTTGAATAATAGGTTTTATAGAATTATGATATGATAAATTATCTTTTAATTTATTTAATTCATCATTATTAAAACTAATTTTTTTCTTTAAATTTAAAGTTGATTCATTTAATATGTCTTTAAAATTAAAATAATCTTTTAAATAATTATATTCATAATCAATAATACTATAATCTTGATTTTCATCATATAAAATATTTTCATTATACAGTTTTGCATACTTAATAATATCATTATTATTAATATTATTTTTTTTAAAAAAATATTTAATTTCATTAAAAAGATTCAAAATGTTTTCATATGATAATTGCGAAGTAATATTAATTTGTTTTAATTTATTAATTTCATATTCATAATCAATATTTGCATCAAAATTAACAATATTATTAACAAATACAATTTCATTAGTTAGTTTATTTTTTTCATCCATAAGTTTATTAAGTTTTAACTTAGTTTCATTAATATTTTGAATAATTTCATTATTAATATTATTATCATTAATAAAATTATAAAAAACATTTTTTTTAGCAGTAACGATTTTATTAAAATCCTTATACTTATTTAACGAATTTTTAAATAAATTATATAAATTATGTATATAATCTATATTTGTAGCATTATCAATTAATTCAACAGAATCTTTATAATTCATTTTTAAAATATTATTATCAATATTTTGTGTTATCATCGAAGAAGATAAGAAATTGTTAATTGTTCCAAATAAATTATTAATATATTCTTTTGCAGCAGAATCTTTTTTTATCAAAACATTATTTTCATATAATTTGGTTATTATTTTAATAGTATAATTGTTATCTTTTTTCCTAGTATATTCCCTTACAATTTTATATTTATTGTTATTTTTATTTAATATAATAGTTGTATAAGCAATATCATAATTAAAATTAATAATACCCGAAGAAATATCATTTTGTTTATCAACTGTTATATTACCCCAAATTGCTAATACTAAAATATCATATATAGCAGATTTACCAGTGCCATTTTTTCCAGAAATAATAAATGTAGAACTTGATAAATCAGTAAAATTAATCCAATTTACATTATCATAACAATATAAATTACTCCATTCTAAATAATCAATATTAAAATTAATTTGGATATTTTTTTCTTCCTTAGATTTTATACACGTATTAATAATTGTTGTCAATTCTTTATTTTTTTTATTACATTCATCATGTAATTCTTTAGGATAATTATTAGTATCAAACATTAATTTATGATTATCATTAACAATCTCATAAAGCAATTGATATTGTTTATAATCTAAATGTTCTTTAAAATATAATAACAAATTATCAGAATCAATTGATATATTATTATTCGCAATATTTGTAGAAAAATTTGTTTTATCTATATGATTATAATTTGAAATAACTTTGTAAGTAATATCAAAACCATGTAATATTTTATTTAAATTATTATCATCATAATTTGATTGAAATTTAATTTCTAATTTTTTTGGAAAAAAACTAATGTTATCTTCAATATATGGTTGCAATTCGTGAAAATTATTAGTTTTTCTAAAAAAAATTTTATTATCAATTTCTTTTAATACTATTTTTCCAATTTCATTATAAACATTCACATAATTAATTTTTTTGTTATTTAAATCCCAAATAACATAACCATGATCAATTATATCTTCACCAAAATTTTGCTGTATTAATGAACCACTATAACACCACAATAACTTATTTTTATAATAGTTTTTTTGTCTTAAATGTATATCTCCCAATAAAGCAAAATCAAAATTTTCAATCCATTCAAATGGATACGGATTATGATCATTTGTAGTAGATGTACCATTATATAATTTAATATTAGCAAATGTACCATGAAATAATGCTACTTTGTATTTAACATTATCAGTAATTATTGGAAATGGTTCTAATTTAGTTTTTCTACCAAAACTAGATAAATTATCTAATGTATCTCTAATATTAACATATGAAAAACCAATATCATCAATAACAAAACTTCTAGTTTCTCGTAAAACAATCAAATTATCAATTTCAAATGTTGATGTAACTAATGATGGTTGATTTAATTCGTGTTGAACACTATCATGATTTCCTTCTAAAATAATAGTTTTTCCTATTTTTGTTAAATTCTCAATTAAAATTTTATATAACATTAAACCATAATTACCAATATTATTTTTATTATGAAATATATCGCCAGTAATTATGATCAAAAATTCATCTTTATTATAATTATAGTTTTTCATAGATTTAAATAAATTTTCAAAAACTTTTTTATACTCGTTAAATCTACTATAGTTTAAATCACCATTTCTAATATGAATATCAGATAAATGAAATAAATATTTTATCATATTCATGTAATTATATTAATTAATATTTATATAATTTGATAAACATATAACTTCCATAAATCTAGTATTATAGTAATAAGAAAGTAAATGAATAATTATTGCAAAAATCCATAATATAATAAAAAAATATTTTTCATTTATTATATTGTAAATTACCAATACGATATATATTATAATTGTTGATATTTTTTTATTTTGATTTTGATATCTATAGCAATATGATAATTGTAATATATGTTGAATAAATGCAACAACAAACATAAAACCATTAACATATTCATAATTAAATATTGAATATATAATTAAATATATCATAATAGACAACTCTATTAATTCAAATAATTCACTTTGTTTTTTGTTAAGAATTGATTTAGTCTTATAATTATTTGAATCATATATAGTAATATTATATATATGATTTATAATAAGTATAATTAATAATATTAAAAAAAAATTGTCTGTTTTTTTCATTATATTAATAAATATATATATTTAAATTAGATAATGAATCTCAAAATACCATATGAAGCATTTTTTGCATTATATCATCTAACTTTTTTGGAGAATTATTTAGTAGTAAATTAATAATATTTTTATTATATATAATTAGATTCGGATCTTTAGTAATATTAGATAATGAATGTCAAAATACCATATGAAGCATTTTTTGCATTATATCTAATTATATCATCAAATTATTTAGGAGAATTATTTAGTTGTAAATTCAGAGAATTTTTATCATCAAATATGATAATAAAACATTTATTCGGTTTTATGACATTTGGATTCTTAGTAATATTAACAAAAATAGGTTTAGAAAATGATAATTTTTTATATGAAGGAATATTACTAACACTTGTATTATATATATGGTTTATATTATCAACAAGAACACACGTTTACATAACATCAATTATAGTATTGTTATTTTTTGTAATGTATATTATAAATTATAGAGTAGAATATTTAAAACAGAAAAAAAAATCAACCGAAAAATTAGAAGTAATTAATAAATATATTTTAATTATAACAGGAGTAATAACAATATTGGGTGTAATTAATTATGGATATTTGAAAAAAAGAGAATTAAATCAAAGAAATGAAACATTTAGTTTATTTCACTTTTTAATAGGTAATATTAAATGTAGAAATGATAAAATTGATACATTAGTAAAAATAAACAATCAAAAATTAATTTAGAGATATATATAGCATAAAACAGTATAATTCACTCAATAAACAGTATAATTCACTCAATAAACAGTATAATTCACTCAATAAACAGTATAATTCACTCAATAAACAGTATAATTCACTCAATTGAGTTTAAATGATCAAATAAATTTTATCACCTGTCTCTTATTTTCATATGTGAGTTGTTAATTTTAGTAATCATCACATCTATATTAATCTCAGTTACGCAACCTATTTTTTTATTTTTTAGACACTCGTCTTTTAACATTCTTGCGTTTAGACTCGCCTTTTTTAACATTCTTTGTTTTATATGTGTTTTTTTTAGAATTTACTTTTTTTTTCATTTGTTTATATTTTGATAATTTCATCATTTTACCCTTTGACATTACATATAATGTGCGGGTTTTAATCTTAACATATATAACTTTTTTAACCCCATAAATTTTAACAACTTTATTTTTACCAGATTTATTTTTTAATAATTTATATTTTTTATTATCTATCATACTTTCTATTATATAGAGAGAAAAATATTTATCTTAATAAAAAATGACATAAATAATTAATAATAAATATGAATAATAATGATTTAACCATATTCATTTTTCAAATTATTTGTATATTCGTGATAATTTCTTGATGTAATAAACATATTTTGATTATTTTTAATTGCATTTTTGTGTATTGTAATTATAGATAATTTGTACATTAATAAGTTAATAATATCTTGAAAAAAATTCTATTTTTTTTAAGATATTATTAATAGGATGAAATATAATTTATTAGATGCCATCAACATATTTTTATTTATCATTTTAATAATTGTTATAATCAATAAGATAAATAATTTTGAAAATTTTAATAATGTTTTATGTGGAGGTATGTGTTCAAACGATCACGAATGTAGTATAGATTTTAAATGTAATCATCAAAAAAAAAGTTGTTGTAAAAAAATAAGTTAATAATTAAATAAATTTTTTTTATTGAATTCAATTAAAAATATAGTTGTAATAATTGCAATAATTATAATAATAAATAAAATATAATAAATACTATTTTTATTTTCCCTGAATGGAAAATTTTTAATTGGTAAAGAAAAAACACCAATTAAAAATGAAAGAGGTAAAAATATTGTTGCAATAAATGTTAGTACTTTAGAAATATTTGTTTCTTGATATGATATTTTTTGTAAACTAGATGTTTTTAATGTATCATAATAAAATTTAATAGATGTTATTTTGTTTTTAATAATATTTAATTTATCAATAGTATGAATATTTTTTTCATTATTTTTATTATTTATAAAATTTAAAGAAATATAAAGTTTATCTATATAGTCATCAAAATATAATATATGAGATGAAACAAGGTGAAGAGTTTTAATATTTAAATATATTATATTATTATATGATTTTGAATTACTAATATTAATTAATAAATTTGTAATAATATTTAAATCATTTAATATTAAAGCTATAAAATAATCATATAAATCATATATATTATTATATTGTAAATTAATATTAGTTATTAATGAAATATTATTATCTATTTTATTAATAATAATTTTGTGTATATTTAATTTAGGTATAAATATATCATTATTATAATTAATTTCATTGACAGACAAATTATAAAGAATATCAATTATATTATGTAAAGTATGTTTTTTATAAGATGTAAAATTTATTAAAATATATAAATCATCTTTAATTTTAATATTATTTTTACTTGTATAAATTAAATTATTAATAATATTTTTATCAAATATATGATTATCGTATGAAAAAATTTTCATTAAAATATCTCTACTAATAATAAATATTATAATTAATATATAAAAATAATATTATAAAAATAATATAAATGGCATTCAAATTTTACGAAATATTAGGACTAAACAAAAATAATAATCCAAGCCAACAAGAAATAAAGAAAGCATATCATAAAAAAGCATTAAAGCACCACCCTGATAAAAATCCAAATGATAAAGAAAATGAAATATTATTTAAAGAAATATCACATGCATATACAATATTATCTGATGAAAATAAAAAGAGAACATATGATAATCTTGGCGATGAGAATTACCAAGATGGTAATCAACATGATATGAATCCAGAAGACATATTTCAACATTTTTTTGGAAATCAGGGTAGTCCATTTGGTTCATCTTTTACATCAAGTTTTAATTTTGAATTTAATAGAAAACAAAATAGAAAATGTTCTAATATTACAAAAATAATTAATGCAACATTAGAAGATGTTTATAATGGAATTGATAGTACAATGAAAATTAATGTTAAAAACAATTGTTTAAATTGTATAAATATGTGTAGAGAGTGTGATGGAAAAGGCATTATACAAACAATACGAAATTTAGGAATAATGCAACAAATCATGCAAAAAACTTGTGATAAATGTAAAGGTAAAGGAGAAATAATAGAATTAAATAAATCCTGTAAAAAATGCAAAGGAGAAGGTACATATATGGATGAACACAATACTAATTTAAAAGTATCACCCGGATTCCCAAATAACTATAAAACATCTTTTAAAGGTTTGGGTGAACAACCTAAATCAAAAAATGATATCGCAGGAGATTTAATAATTCAAATAAATATTATAGAAAATAAATATTTCAAAAGAGATAATAATGATTTATATTATACTTATAAAATAAATTATTTAGATTCAATATTTGGAAAAATAATAGAAATACCATACTTTAATGAAAATATTAAATTAAATACAAAAAAATATGGAATAATATTGCATAATAATGAATATATAATTAATGATAAGGGTTTACCTATTTTTAATAAAAAAAATTATAATGGTAATTTAATAATAAAATTTGAAATTAATAATGTTAAATTAAAAGATAATCTAAATGAGAATGAAATAGAGGAATTTAAAAAACTTTTTAGAAAATTAATAATAGATTAAATAAATTAATATATATATAAATAATATTAAAATAATAATTGCAATATAAGTAAATGATATTTCTTCTAATTCATTGGTAATATTAGCAAATTTTTTGAAATTTTTAATAGTTCTATTGTTTCCTAGATTATATATTCCTAAAAATTTATTCGCATCATTGTTTGTTTTAGATTTAAATACATTAACAATTTTAGTATGTGCATTTATTCGTTTACTATGCATATCTTCAATATCATTCCATATTTTTGGTTCTTTGTGTAAATAATTATGGTAAATAATATTTTGATTTGGTATAAATATATCATAACCATATGTATAAAATCTTAATGAATGTAAAATTTCTTCACCATGATGTAAATAGTCTAAAGTATTATCATATGGTATATCCTTTAAAAAATTAGATTCTAAAAATAAAAAATTACCAGTTACAAATGGTGTTTTAATAAATGTATTTTTAGTATCAATAAATCTAGCACCTTCATATTGAATTATTTTAAAATCTTTATCTTTAATAAATTTTAAGTATCTTACATAAGTTACATAAAATTTATCCTTATTTTTAATATCTTTTTCAGGATAATCCCGTGGATAATGACTCAATACGGGTTTTTCAGTTATTTTTTTTAAATTTTTAATAGAATTAATACAAATAATATCCCAATTTTTTATAAAAATAGTATGTGAATCAATTTGTAAATAATATTCCTCATTATCATATAATGTTGATGCTAAATATCTAGCATATACAGGACCTTTTGCTAATGTATAATCAATTCTAATTATTTTAATATTATTATTATCTATATCATATAAACTGTCTAAATCTGTATTTTTATTTTGTTGACAAATACCTATATATATATTTTCAGGAAATTTAGCATTATCATAAATAGATTTAATTGTTAAATTACAATTTTTATCTCTGTAACTAGCAATAGATATAAATATTGTATTTTTTTTCATTTTAATAAATTATAATTTTTAAATTTCCCAATTTTTATATATAGCTTCAAAATTTATATTTTTAATTTTTAATGTATTTTTATCCACTTCAATTTCTTCAAATAATATTACAAAACTATTATAATAATCATATGTTAAAGTATTAATTAAATAAGAATAATTGTCTATTTGGAAATTATAAGTAATTTTATCAAAATACGAGTTTATTATTTCACTATTTTTAATAAGATTTACATTATCTTGACTAATATTTTTACCAAATATTTTGAAATTTGTTAAATTAGTTCCATCTGCACCAATATCAATTATAACATTATTTAATTTAATCTTTCTATCTAACATAATTAAAATCCATTCTCCATGATATTTTTCATCATCTGTTACTTTTATCTCTTTACCATCTAAATAATATGCTGGTTTACCATCTATATAATATGGTGTATCTAAAAACCCATTGTCTAAATATGTATTATTTTTCCATTCACCATAAATATCTGTGTTATTAAAAACATTAAGTGGTAATCTTAATATTTCTCCAGCATTATCATTATCTATTTTACTAGACCATAATACATGATATTTTGAATAATCAGTAATATTTATTAATTGATAATTTTTATTATCATATGATATTGATTCTTGTATGAATTTATCTTTATACAAAGGCATAATGCTATTAATGGATGGTGTAATAATATTATTATTTTTAAGTAAATTTGAATAATAAGATTTATTAGTAAAGTTATAAACATTATCATATATTTGTAATTCAATTTTATCAATATAAATAAATTTATCAGGTAAATCAATAAATTCACTAAAATTGATAATATCACTATATGTTTGATATGTATATAATTTTGATATAACATTAGGAATCATATCATTATAATAATCAAATGTAAATGCATATAATTTTATGATATATTTATATTTCACATTTACAGTATTATTTAATCCTTCTTTTGTTGATATTACTTTAATACCGCTATACGATTGATCAATATAAATATTATTATATAATAATTCATCATCATATTTAAAGAATTTTATAATGATATTATCATTATCATATGTGTTTATTCTTGAAAATAATAAGTTTTCTTCAAGTAATTTTAATCTATTATCAAATATTTGTTGTAAATTACTTATAGGATCTTTATATATATTATATTTCATTACAATAATACCAGAACCTCCTTTAGAAATATCATTATAACTTATTTTATTATTTGTAACAGTATGCGAATCTGTATTATTATATTGAATATTATTAAGTTTTATACTAATATGTTGTGTTGTGTCTAATAAATTCGGATGAGAAGAAGATAAGTCTTCATATGTATTATTATCAGTTGAATTATTTAAATATTCAAATATTATTTCCGTATCATCGAATTTATTTTTGAAACATATATCATATTTTTGAGAAGTTAAATCATAATTAATAACAATAATATATTCACCTTCTAATATAATACTATCAAGTTGTAAATATTTTTCATTTGTTAAAGTTTCTTTATAATTATTATAAATAATTATTTCAACTGTTGTTGGTAATTCAAATTGAATATTCACTTCTAAAGTACTATCTATATACATATCATGAATATCTATAATTCTTTGTGATGTTGTTTCATATACATTATTTATTTTTGGATATATAGAACTCATACGATTATATCCACCTGATGCTCCTGCACCAGAATTATTATCAGCAATTAAATCTTTTTTAAGTAATTTAAATGTATCTCTAGAATTTGTTCCACCACCTTTACCTTTAAATCCTGGATATATACCACTACCTCCACTAAAATATTCATTTAAATTTAAATTATTTTCTAAAAATTCTGCATAATAACCATCTCTACCATCATAATAGTTATTTTCTAAAATATTTGTAGCACTTGTACCTCCATTAAAAATATCAGAACTATATTGAATATTTTCAAAAGTATTATTTTTAATTATATAATCATTTTCAACTAAATAACCTTTATAATCGCCGGAAACTGGTATATCTATATTATTAATTTTACCTTTTTCACCACCGTATAATGTAACACCAAAACCGACAGTATTATATCCATCTGTATTATTAATACCCCCATTACCAATATACAAATCATATACGCCTTGATTTATAGTTGCATCACTTCTATATAATAAACCACCTGCCCCGCCAGGAGAAGGATAAACATTATCAAATAATGCTTTTGAATATAAATTATTATTTTTCAAATAATATACTAAATCATTATTAATATCAAATATATCAATTATAACAGTATTATCAATATATTCTTTACTATTTGTATTAATATTATGTTTAACAAGATAGTTATCATTATCAATACTAATAAAATTTTCATAATATTTATCAACTAATATTTTTTTGTAATTATCAACATTTAGATATAATGAGTATGTCTCTGATTTAATATTAAATATATTAATTTCCGTATTAGTTAACATATATAAATAATTATCATCATTACTGATATCGATATCAATACATAGAAAATCCAAATTAATTGTTTTCGTATTTAAATTAGCTAGATTAATAATTTTTAATACATAGTTATTTAATAATAAATAAATATATTCCGATTTATTATCAAATATTATTTTAGTTATATTGTTTGGATATGTAATATTTTCAATATTATCAATATTAAAGTCAGTAAGATAATTAATATATAAATTTTTATCAATTGCATATGTTAAAAAATTATTATCTTTATTAATTTTAAAATTAGTAATATTACCAGCAATATTATTAACAAGTAAATTTTCTACGCTAATATTATTTAGACTAGCATAATAAATTGAATAAATTGAATTATATACATCTTTTCTAAAGTAATATAAATAATCATTACTTAATGATATTCCTAAAATATCACTAGTAGTTATTAAAGAATTAATAGTTTTATCATATTGATAATCTATATCTATATTTTTTCCAGAACCACCTCCAGCAACCATCATAACATCAGTAAGTAAATTATTAGTAACCGATAACTGATAATGTTTTTGAGGATCATCAGTATCATTTTTAAGAACAATATAGAAATTACTACTATCATAAGTTGAAAATATACTATTATTTTGATTATTATATGTATACTTATTAATAATATTACCACTACTATCAAACTCTTTTATAATAGGATGTAATGGATTTTCTTTAAAGAAATCTTGATCAATAAAATTATCTAATTTATTATCTACATCTTTTATAATATTTGATGAATTATTAGCAATAAATTCAACATTTTGAGTATAATTTGAAGAATCTTGAAATTTTTCAATAATATTTTTATCAAGATTTAAAATATTATTTAAATTATTTGAAGTAATATTATTAATAGTTCCAGCAAATGTAATATTATTATTTATTTCAATATCATTTAAAGCAAGTTTACAATCCTTATCTAATATAAATTGATTTCCATTAATACTAAAATCCAATACATTATATGTATTATTATGGATAATTTCTAAAGAAGATCCATCCGCTTGTGTATTATTAATTAATAAATTTTCTGTTTCATAATGATTAGTTTCTATTATAGTTTGATTACCTTGTACAATTAAATTTGATGCATATAATATATTATGAACAATTAAATTACTTGCTTCACCATCTAATATATTAATATTACTTGTTTCTAAATTATTAATAAATGAATATTGATTAACATATAAATTTGAATTAATATGGATCTCATTACTTGATATTAAATTATTTGTAATATTAATATCATTATTTACATTTAAATTAGAGTAACATTCTATATTGCTTGAGTATATTTTTTCATTAACATCAATATAAGAGGAATAAATTTCATATGTAGTAACAGTATCTTCAACAATAATATTACTAGTATAAATATTATAATTTACAAAATCTGTTGTTAAAAGTAATTCTCCATCAACTGTTAAATTATTTAATAATAACCTATTATCGCTATAATCATATTTAAAACTATGTAAAATATCAGGACTATTATTATTAAAAAAATTGAATTCTAAATTAGAATTATTATAAGTAATTAAAGATTTAGTTTCTGATAATTCATCATATAATTGTAATTGATTTATATGAATATTACCATATTTTGTATTATCATTTTTAATTTTAATAAATAAATCAAAACCAGTTGAATTAAGTGCTATATCTGATATATTAATTTTATTAATAAAGATATTATTATAATAATTAAAATCAGAACCAAAATTAATATTGGCATTTGTTGGATAAATATCTTTATTTAATTCTATTTTTGATTCTAAAGAATCTATATAATTTATAACTAAATTATCAACATTTAATTCATTTACTAATAAATTATTAAGAACTTCTAAATCATAAGTTTGAATTTTATTATTAACCTTTAAATCAATATTATCGTCTGGTTGTGTTGAAATACCAATACGAGCATTTCTTCCAGTAGTATCAGAACCGAATTGTATATGTGTAAATTCATTTTTTGTTTTAACAGACATATTTGTTATAAACCCATTAATATCTGTATAATCGTATCTACTAGCACTATAATATTCATTGTTTATACTATCATATGGAATTGAAGTAATATTGAATATATTATTCAGTGTTAGAGAAGTTATATTATCTTTTTTATATAATTCAAGATTTTCTATTTTAATATTTTTCAATATATTATTAAAATTATTATCTAAATAATATATATAATTATTATAAAATTCTATATCATATAATTCAATATTATCTACTTCATATAATGTAGAACTATAATTTGTTTCTAATTCAATTATTACAATTCTTGATTTTAATGTATAAGAATCTAAAACTAACAAATATTTATTATTATCAATTAATAATATTTTTTTTATGTTATTATATCTTGTATCGTAACTATGACCTGTATTACTACCAGATCTTGGATTTCTATCAAAAGTGGTTGGAACATAACCAGATATTGTTTCTAAACTATTATCTAAAATATTAATTTTTCTAATTGTTTTATTTGTTTGATCGGCAATATATAATATATTTATAGATTCGTCAGCAACCAGTGAAGAAATTATTCCTATTTTTGCATCTTGATTTAATATACCATCTAAATTTCCTAAATTATTATTAGATATGAAATTTATTGAAAATTCATATCCTGAAGTATAGTCTCCTTCTGCTAAATTTATTTGTAAAATATTATTATTATCTACAATATATAGATTATTATTTGTTGATTTAGTTACATCTAATAAATTTATTAAACTAAATGATTGAAATTCTAAATTATTTTCCCCTCCCATATATCCATGATAATAACACGAATAACTAATTATTCCAAAATCTGCTTTTACTTGAATTATTATATCACCTGTATAATAAATCATGCTAATACCATCAATTATTTTTTCATTTTGATTAAATATTGTACCTGATATTATTTCAAATAAACTTGTATCATTTATAACAAAACCAATTGGATGTTCTAGTGGAATATTATTAATATGATATGTACCTATTCCTAAAAATAGTTTAGTATTAAGATCATTAAAATAATAATTTTCATTTGAAATAGTAATATTAAAATTATATGTTCTTTGTGTACTAATATTATCGTAAATATTTATAGTTTCACTATTTGTTGGATAATTATCATTATAATTTGAAGGTAATTTTAAATTAACTTGATAATTAATTAGAGTTGATAAATAAGTTATATTTATATTATTATTATTAATTGTTAAAAAATTATTATCATTAGTTAATTTAATTTTATCAATACTATTATCAAATTGATAAAAATCTGTAACAAGACTTGAGTCATATTTATGAATTTTATTATTTGTATTGTATAAATAAAAAATACTAGATACTTTGTCAATTAAAGTATATAAATAATAATTCAAATTGCCAATAGTATCAGATAATGTAACAACATTATTTTCTTGATAATTATCACTTAATATAACATCTAATGTTTTTCCTCTTATTTTATTAATATTAAAGTAATTATTATTATTTTCTCTTAAAGCAATATCAATATTAGAAGTTGTAAATTTGATATTACTTGCTTCTAAATTAAGATCGTATGTGAAATTAAAAAAATCAATATTATTATAATTTGAATTTCCCAATACTAATGCCTTGCCTGTATTATCGTATATATTTTCTACAAAAATATTTTTAATTAATAAATTATCTGAATTAATATTCATATTATCATCATCTATTCTAAATAGTTCTTTTTCGGATTTTGTAACACTATTTTTTAAAGTCAATTTAAATATACCGTCATCACTGTATATTAAATTTTCATTATATTTTTTGTATATTAAATTTTGATTATAATTATTTAAAGTTATATGGGGTACTTTAATATCAAAATTATTTTTAGATAATTGCATATTACCATTAATATCTAAAGTACTTTCTATTTCGTCAATATTTTTACAAATACCTATTTTTGCACTATTTTCACCAATTGTCAAATAAGTTGTAGTATTAATTTTAGATAATGACAATGTATTATATAATTTATTATCAATATCGTCATTACAATATATGTCTAATATTTTATTATTACTATTATTATAATCACCAGTTTTAACTATTTTAATATTAGAATTATTATTTCCTAGAATATTAAATTCTAGTTCTTTAGCGGTTAATTCTATATTACTACTTGCTTGTAATTTCAAATTTGAAAATGAATTGATATATGTATCTTCGTTAAAATTATTTGTATTATTTAAAATAATACTATTTGAAGTATTTTTGTTATAAATATTATCAATAAATATTTTATCAACATATAAACTACCACTATCAATATAAACATTACCATCTTTATTTAATTTAATCAATGTTTTTGATTCATTATTATCATTTTCAAAATTAACTTTAAAATCACCATCTAAAGTGCTATATATTTTATTTGCACCATTTATTTTTGAATTACTACTATTAAATGTATTTTCTAATATGATATGTGGTACATTTTCAATAGTATTTGTATATAAATAATGACTGTGTAAATTAATATCATATTTCTCGTAATAATATCTAAATTGAATATCAATATTACTATTAATATTATATAATTGCGAATTAAATTCATAATTAAAATTAATAGTTTTATTTTGATTAATACTATCAAATTCAATAATATTTGTTGATATATTATCTATACTACCTCCAAATATATTATTTAATAAATAATTGCTTGTTAAGAAATTATAAGTATATGAATTTTTATCATTTAGTACATAATCATATAATATATTATATTTTATATTATCAAAATTAATTATTGAATATGGAAGTGTCAATGTAATATCGTTTTCATAATTATGTTTAACTATTAAATCAATATCTATTCTGTCGGTAGATAAATTTTCTTTATCATAATTAATAATATTTGAAAAATATATTTTGTAATTTTCATTATTAATTTCTTTATCAATTAAATTAATTTTATAAATTTGTTCAGTAGCATTAATAATATTATCTTTATATAAATAGTTTGTAAATTCTAAATGTATATTAGAACTTGAATATAATGTGTCAAAATGTGTATAATAATTTGTGATATTTGATGTAAATATCTTGTCACTTGTATTTATAATATCATATGTATTTTTTAATAAAATGTTATTAAAGTCATTAAATGAATTTGTTAATATATTAGATTGTAATTCAAAATTATTTAAAAACATATTATTTATTTTAAATTCATAGTTGCTATAATTAGAATTTGAAAATGATGGCAATATTAATTCATTATATAATTCTAAATTATTAGTTATATCATTAAATATAACATTATTATTTACTTCAAATATATTTGAATTAATATCATCATAATGAATATCATAATTTAATATTTCGTTTGGAAATATTATTGGAATATCTATTGATTTTTTATCATATAAAATATTTGTTTTAATATAATTTTCATTATTTTTGATATCTTCATATATATATTCAGATTTTATTGTATAATCTGGTAAATTAGCATTATCAATATTAACTTTTAAATCAAATGAAATATTGCTATTATTTAGCAAACTTAATGTTGTATCAAAATTTAAATTTGAATTATTTACATTAATGATTGTAAATTGTGTATCATTTTCAAAATTATTTCTTGTATCATTACTATAATCATTAATTAATCTACATGATGAATTATTTTCAGATAAAACATCAATAGAATGTAATGGATTTGTATTATTAATTCCAAGTTTTTTATCACTTGATAATGTCATTACATTATACATATTGTCTATAAAATTTGTTGTATCAGAATTATTACCATATATAATATTAAAAGTTTTATCTTTTCTTGGCCCATCTAATATCCAAAAGTCGCTAATCCTGTCTGAAATTTTATTTTGAAAATTAACTTTGGGCGATATATCACTATTTTGATTTGTTAATTGTAATAAATATTTAGATGTATCTTGAATATGTAAAGCAATATTTTGAATATCTTGCTGATTATTAATTGCATTATTTCCAATATTTATATAACTATAATTTTCATCATTATAAAAAGAAATTAATTTATTGTCTTTAATATTTTTAATTGACAAGCAAGAAGGATTTACATTTTTAATCTCGCCATGTGTATTTATAATTTCTCCTAAAGATTCCATTGTTAATTTCATTTTATTTACAATACTATAATCGTTATTGTGTGTAAATATTGTAAGAAAATCCAAAGAAATTTCTGAATATTTATTGTATTGTTTTACAAAAGATGCTATTGAATTATCGTTATTATAATAAAATATGTTATTTGTGTTTAATTTATTAACATTATTTATTACATTTTGTACAGATTCATTATTATCAGAATTTATATTAAAATTTGTATTATTAATTAACTTATTTGCTACAATTATAATATCATTTTCTATTATATTTGTATTAGTTTCAGTTACAATAGTATTAGTAGTTTCTAAAGAACTATTTATAACAGTAATTGATTGATTCAAAATTTTTAAATCAGTACAATTGATAGTGCCTGTAACTTCCATATCTCCATAGATTTTAACAGTTGGATGTTGGATTAATTCAGTATATGTAGGTAATTTTATACTAGAATCATTTATAGGTCTATTAAAAATAAAATAATAATTTTGTTCATCATTTGATATATCAATTTCTTCATCTCTTACTGCAGTAATATTATTATTTCTTTTATACATCATTTCTAATCCAGATTTACTTGGATGATATTGATTATCTGAATAACCTATTTCAAAAACTCCTGGATAATTTTGAAATGTTTGTTTTTCACTATCATAATTTCTGTATATATACCATCTTTCTTTATCTCTTAAACCTGTTATTGGTTCCCAATCACAAAAATCTATACCTGAATATTTTGCTTTATTTTTTGGATTACTAATATCAGCATTAGTTTTTCCTTTATATAATCGTATTATAGTATCATTGTAATTTCTTTCTGATAAATTTCTTAACATTAATTGTGGTTTACTAATTGTTGTATTAATATATTCACTTTTACTACTTATAGTTAAATCATCTAAACCAATTAGTAAATTATTATTTGTATATGCTGTTTTAATATCAATATCCTGTGTATTTTTTAATATTTTAAAAGTGACAAGTTTCATATTATTTTCAAAATATCCTTCGTTCAAATTATTAGTAGAAGTAATATTTATACTACCATTTATATTAAATGTTTTATGTTTTTCTAAAAAATTAACTCTTGATGTATCACCTTCATTATAATTAATAAAAAATTTATTATTAATATCTGGACTATTAATTATATAAGATGATACATTTGTCAAATCATTTATTTCATTTTTAACAAAAAATAAAGCTTTTGCTATTGTATTACTATTTTTGATATAAATATCTTGCACAGATAAAGAACCATTTATATTCAATTTTATATCTTCTAAATCTGATATTTCATTTGTATTAATTCCAATACTTTGATTTTGTAAAATTGATAATGTTGGATAAATTATTTCTTCATTATATCCATTTCTAATACTATCATTTGTTTTTCCAGCATAAAAATATATATTACGCATTATATCTGTACTTCCAGAATTTTCTGTTTTAATAAGTAAACTTTCATCATTATCACCAAATGATGTTTTGAAATGACCTATTGATGATAACAAATCGCCTTGATTATATATACCAATTTCATAATTTATTCTAGTATCATCATCATTATTAATGCTAATTTTATTAGTACCATAAGTTTGATCGTTTTGTATTCCAACGCCGATATTTCCATAAATTGATAAATTACTATTGTCTATTATAAATCCACTATCGCTATTTAATCCATAATATAATGCAATTTTATCTTGAATTTCATCTGCCGCGAATCCATTACCATCAACAGTTGTAAAAGTACCATCATCATTATTGATTAAAACTTTAATATTATTTATTGCTAATGCAGATATTCTATGATCATTAATTTTTAAAGATCCACTATTATTTATAGTAATATCATTATTAACAATAACTTCATTATGAAATTGTATTGGTCCTCTAATTTCAGAAGAATCATCAGTTTCTCTTATATATAATTTATTAAGAGATATGTCATTTATATTTAATGTTTTATCAAACTGTACATTATCTCTAACAATTAAATTACTCGTTTCAAAAGTATTATGAATTATTAAATTATCAAATTCATATTGACCAGATTCAAATTTTCCAGGAAGTATTTGACTTGCATCAAAATTTAATCCTAATTTTCTCACATATATATCATCTAAATGTTTTATTCTTTTATTATCATATTTATCTTTCATATATATACTATCAAATAATGAATTGTCATATACATGTAATTTTGGTGCAATATTTGTATAAATTTCTTCTACATAATCTTTTCCCATTGCAATGTTGCCATCTTTAGTTATTACCATTGATGGATAATTTGATACATTATTATAAATCGGTACTGTATTGCCATTATATTTATACAAATTATTTATTTCATGATTAAATTTTGAAACATGAAATTCTAAAGGCATATCCTTTGTTGTTGATATTATTGCAGGTGATATATTACTATTTCCCATAATACCGATTTTAATACTTGATGCTTCACGAACACTAATTTCTTCATCATCTTCTAAATATCTATATGGTTGTGTAAGACCTGTATTTTTAATTGCTAATTGTATACCTTCTATTTTATCTATTAATGATCCTGAAATTATATTTAGTGGATGTAAATTATTTATAGTATCTGTAGAACCTGCATTTATATTAACAAAACTTTCTGTAAATATATTATTTTTACTAATTACTGAATCGGAATTAACTATTGTTGAATTCCAACCCTGTGTAAATCTTGATAATCCAGAATTAGAATTAATACTTTCAATTAAATTTTGTATAATTGTTTCTGGATTTGTTATATCAAATACATATGGTGTGCCATCATCATTCATTAATTGTATATTTTTCGCCATTATAGTTCCATCGCAAAATATATCGCCTTTTTCAATATAAATACCATAAATATTTTTATCTTTAAATTTTTCATCAAATTTTTTTCTAGATGTATTTAAACCTATTCCTGCATTATTAACTATCATAGAATATTTTATATTTTTTTTATCAATATCTGTCATTGTTGTAGTTTGTAATTCTCCAATATTCAATCCAATTTCATTTGTTTCGCTAATATCTCCAACAACTAAATATTCACGTGTTGTTAAATCAAGATATTCACTATTTATAACACCAATTCCCAATGATTGGATTTCTATTTCAGAAGGTGAATATTCTTCAATAGACATTTTATATTAAAATATGCTAATTCCTTATGTATAATTAATATAAAAAAAAATTGATTTAATAATTAAATTATATAATAACTTATTATAATGTTACGTATTAATTCTCTTCATAATAAAACTAAAGAAATTGACATTAATGATATGCCATATAATAATAAAAATTACTTATTAGAAAATAATGATTTAATTAATATATTTGAAAAGCATGGATTAGAAAATATTAAAATTAATAATATTAATCTATTTAGAACTGCATTTGTGCATCAATCATACTGTACCATGAAAAATTTAGATTTTAAAAATAGTAATTCTAAATGCCCCGATGATTGTCTTCCATTACAAGATATGTCGTATGAAAGACTTGAATTTTTAGGAGATTCTATTCTTGAAATGATAGTTTCTTCATATTTATTTGAAAGATATCCAGATCAAAATGAGGGATTCTTGTCAAAATTAAGAACAAAAATTGTTAATGGCAAAATGTTAGGATTTTTAGCAAATAAATTAGAATTAAATAAATATGCTATTATTTCTAAACAGGTTGAAGAATCCAATGGAAGAAATAACTACAAAATTATGGAAGATATTTTTGAAGCATTATTAGGAGCATTATTTATTGATAATGATAATAATTATGATATTGTGTACAATTTTGTAATTTATATTTTAGAAAATTATCTAGATTTTAGTGATTTAATTACAACTAAAAATAATTATAAAGATTTATTAATTTATTATATGCAACATCATTTACAAGATGTACCTAAATTTCTTGAAATTGATATTACAACTAAAGATAGTTCTAAGATATTTACATATTGTATAAAAAATAAAAATAATACAGTAATTGCAAAATCTACTGGTAATTCAAAAAAAGAAGCAGAAAATAATACTGCATTAGAAGCTCTTAAACATTACAATGTTGATATTTATAATTTAAATTTTTAATTATATATAATAGTATAAATTAAAATACCTGTACCAAGTACTGCAGAATTACGATTTACTACAATCGTAACAAAATTTGAAGATACTTATCCAATTAGATTGAGTAATTATTTTAAAAATATTAATACCGTTAATACTAGTCATATTAGTAATTTTACAGATAGTTTTATGAATTTAGATTATCATTATTTTATGACAAACAAAAATTTATTGAAGAAGATGAACAATATCCTTATTCCTATACAGTTGTCTCAACTATACCTCATCCTTGTGGAGGATTAAGTAGTGCATCATTTGAAATAATAACATGACCGTATACTTATAATACTAATCGTACTAAAAGGACAACAACTTTTTGATAATAGATATGGCGAAAAGGGAAAAGGACCTTCAAATAATGTATCATATCCAAATTTAATAATACAAGTATAAAAGTTTATATAATTAATTTAATGGACAATCAAAATACGCTCGGACAATATACATAAACTTGTGAATTTTAGTGTTAATTATACTATACCATCAAATACACATGTTGGGAAATAAAACTCAATATTTTTTTACTATCATATTATAGATTAATATAATGCCACCACAAATATCTTTAAATACATTATATGAAATGAAAAATAAAAAAAATAAAAGTAAAATTTTTATTTTTGATGAAATAATTGAAAAATGTCATGCTAAAATTAAAAGAATTGCAAAAGAAGGAGGGTTAAATCTTTTTTTTCAAATTCCACCAGTAATTATTGGTAAACCATTATATAAAATAAATGACTGTAGAGATTATATAATAAATGCTCTTAAGAAAAATGGTTTATATGTAAGACCATTTACTCCCCCGAATGAAAATATGATATATATATCTTGGAATCCCAGTGATTTAAATATACAAAAAAGACTAAAATGATTTAAATATTTTTTATATTAATATATTATTATGGATGATAATTCTAAAATAGAATGTTTTTTAAATATATATAATAAATTAGATATAAATAAGCAAAAAAATACAATAGATTTAATTAAAAAATTAATAATTAATATTGAAACAAAGTATAATAATAGAATTAAATATAGAAATTTGTATAATATTACTATTTTAAGTTTTGATATTTTACTAATTAATTATATAATAGGTTATGTAAATAATTTTGATAAAATTATAAATTTATCATTAACATGTAAAACATTTTATAATGAATTAAAATATTTTTTAATAAATTCTAATTCAATTATAAATCATATTTTTAATACAACAAATGGTTGTCTTTTTACAAATTATTTTGAGAATAGTTACTATAAAATACTAAATTTAAAATATTTTTTTAACACAAATAAAATACCATTACCAAATGATATTGATAAAATTAATAATTTAAATATAAATAATACTCTTATTATTTATTATCATTACTTTTTTGATAAATTTTTATTTAAAACACAAGTAACTAATTTTTATTTTAATTTAACAAATTTATTATATCAAGAATATAAAATTAATAATGATAAATCAATAAAAGATAATTTTTTTAATATTAGTAATCTATTTAATTTATTTAACGGCGCATATGTATGTTATAATTCTGATTATTTCTATTATTATACTAATAATAAATCAAATGATTTATTTTCATGTAATTTAACTAGTTATTTGTATTGTAGTGATGCAAAAGTATTTAAAAACGAATTTGATATATATAAAATTCTAATATTTATAAAATATAAAAAATTCAATGATTTAATTAAATTAATTGAATCTGTTGAATTAATATATTATAATTATATTCCTTATTTAAATTGTATATATTACAATAATATGATTTCAAATGCTAAAGTTTTATTAGAATCAAATATTTATAATAAATTTATGAAAATAACATTTTTATCTTTTTATCTTGAATATTTTAATAATATATTACATATTGTTTCGGATGATTATTATGAAAATATTTTAGATGATATAAAAGAGGTTACAATAGATATTTCTAATTATTATTTTAATCTAAAAGAATTAAAACCAAGATATTTTCAAACATATATTGAAGAAAGATATTTTAATTTATTATCTAATCTAACAAACAAATTACAAATAGATGTTGATATTTTTTAAAATAAAAAAGTAACTTTATATTTACTTTTTTATTTTTTTATTTTTTGTTTTTTAAATTCCTAGTTTTTTGCGGATGGTTTTAGCATCCCGTATTAAACTTTCAGTATCTTTTTCTTCTTTGAATTCTATATATCTACTATTACAACCTCTACAAATGCGAGCATTTTTCAATATCAAACAAGTATTTTTAGTTAACGGATAACAAAACAGTTTATATCTACCACCACTATTTGGTTTAAATACATTTGATTTAGATTCTTCGTCTTTTGAATTACAAGGACCTACACAAAACTTTGTATAAGACACATCAAGAACAATGTTATTGTCATTATAGGACATTATTCTGAAACTTATCTAACTTTTTTAAGTTTGATTCACTTTTCTCAACAAATTAGAATGTGTTCTCTTTCGTTTGTTAATTGCTAACTGGCAATTAATCAGGACGGCTATGCGTGATTTTAGTTCTAGTAAATCTAAATCATTTTTTATAGTTATATTAGTTTTTTTGTACATTTGAAGATAATTAACATTAAACATAATTTTTAAAAAAATATTGTATATAATTGGATTTAGTCATATAGTATATGATTAACAATGGAAAATTATCTTTTTTAATATATAAAAAAATGATTTTAATAATATTTAAATTATTAAAATGATTAATGTTTATATTGATGGAGCATGTTCTAATAATGGTAAAAAAAATGCTATAAGTGGTTATGGTGTTTATTTTGCAGATGATGATTTGAGAAATGAATCAAAAAAAATAGAAGGAGATAAACATACAAATAATATTGCTGAACTAACTGCTTTTATAAGATGTTTAGAAATTTTAAAAAATAATATTGAAAATAATGAACAAATTAATATATATACAGATTCAGAATATGTTATAAAATGTGCCAGTAGTTATGGTGAAAAATTATATAGAAATAATTGGAAAACATCAAACGATAAAATACCACCTAATTTAGAATTACTTAAAAGAGCTTATGAATTATATAAAAATGTATATAATATCAAATTAAATCATGTATATGCTCATACAAATAAAGAAGATAAACATTCTATTGGTAATAAAATGGCAGATAAATTAGCTAATTTATCATTAGGAATAGAAAAATGTCCTTATGAAAAAACTTTTATTACGATTTCATATAATAATAAAGATGAAGCAAAAAAATTGGGTGCAAAATGGGATTTGAAGAAAAAATCATGGTATTATGATGACAAAATTACAGAAGAAAATAAAGATAAATTGAATTTATTAGAAAAAAATAAAGTAAATGAATCAGTAATAGATATCAATAAAAATTATATTAATATTTCATTTTCTAAAAAAAATTTAGCAAAAACTTATGGCGCAAAATGGGATTCAACCGTTAAAAAATGGTATTATTTAGATTCTTTAGAAGAAGAAAATATTATTAAATTAAAAAATTTATAATCCATGCCATAATCTATGGCGACCATAATGATTAAAGTCACTTATACAACTACCACCCATACTTCTATCATGACCATTACATGTATTACAATATGTTTGTCTATTATTACCTCCTTTATATTTTTTATGATTTTTAATAACATTAAATTTCCATTTATTCTTTCCACTAGTATTTTGCCAAAAGTATAATTCATTTCCCGAAACTTCTAAACCAACGCCATTATAATTTCCTTCCCAATAAATTCCATCAGATGCTTTACTACCTCTTATCCACCAACCATTATCAGCTTTTCCATATACATCCCAATGATTTCCTTTTAAAGTATCATCCCATATTTGTACCTTACAATTGTTTGAGCACGAAGAATCCCAGTGAATCCCCTGTTGGTGTCCATCGAGTTGATATGATGTATGATATGAACATTTTGCACATATTGTATTTTGATTACCTGTACATCCACCGGTCATATATTGATTATCATCACAATTACTACAAACATTCTTATTGACACCATCACAATAATGTCTGTCACCACAACTATGACATGAATAATTTGATATATTTGTACAAGAACCACTACGATAATTTCCAACTCCACAATTAGAAGTACAATTATTACATTTGTCTTGTCCTACATTTGGTTGAAATTGTCCACTGGGACATGAATCTTTTATACCTCCTTTACAATAATTACCTTTTGGACATATTATAGTATATGTTGCATCATTTGGATTGCGATAATATCCATCAGGAACATTATGTATTATATAATCATCTGTAATATATTTATCAGAAGTTATAGTATCGCATCCTGATTTACTTGAATTGGGATACTCGCCTTTTTTAGGATCACATTTTTTATTACACTCTTTTCCAACATATCCTGTACTACATTTAACATGTTGCGCATCATTGTGTTTTGAACAAGGTATTGTAGTTCTATATCCATTTGAACATTCTGTGCATTTTTTACAAGATCCTTGGTCTTTTTCACAATCATTTGAATTATTCCAATGATCCTTTGGACATTTTTTGCATTGTTTAGATTGTAATATCATATTATCAATATATTGTTTATTAATTTCCTGGAGGACTGTACCATTTTCGTTTTTTAAAATAATTTTTCCATTATTTGGTAAAATAATATTACCATTTAATTCAATTGCTCTATTATTATCAATAGTTAATTCGTTTCCATTAAATTTATTAATTGTTAAATTTTTTGCTGTGTCTTGTACTATATTTGGATTAACTCTTCCACAATATTTTACATTCTGATTATTTGGGTCAACACAATCAATACTATTAACACCAAGAGAAGACGGAGTACAAGTAGGTAGTCCTCCTAGTACAGATGGACCAAATTTTTGATAACATGTTTGTCCATTGTTTCCATCTGCAGGAATTGGACATAATCCATCAACATGACCATATTTTTCATAACATGTTAAACCATGCTGACCTTTATCACCATCTGGGCACTTATTATCAATTATTGTTAAATCAGGATTTACTTGTGCACAAGTTAGACCTGGGGGACCTTGATTTCCCGGAGGACATGAATGTGAACCAGTCAGTTCCATACATGTTAAACCATCTTCGCCTCTATCTCCATCAGGACATTTACCATCATAATATATTTCTACACCATCTTCAATGTTTGTATATCCCCCGGGATGTGGACACATACTTCCAGGAGTTCCGTCTGGTGGTTTCTCAGGGGTATTACCATCTGGTCCCTTACAAATTCTACTTACTGATATTCCTCCTGGTGCTATACATGTTGAATTACGATTATTAACAACATCTTCTTCAATTAATTCTTTACCATGTTTACCACGAGGTCCTTTTGGACCTCTTTTTCCAAGCGAACCCCTATCTCCTTTATGACCTTTTGGTCCATCTTTTGGTTTTGGCATTTTAATTTCTGACACACCATGAACAGTTCCAATCATATTAACATATTTTCCTTGTGCTTTAACAAATAAATCTGGATATATATTTCTGTTTGGATGTGTTCCAATAATATTATCTTTATAATCTTTAAATATCATTGCATCTTGAACTTTTACAGAAAAATGTTCATAATAATAATTATAAAATATAATTATAATTAATATTATAACAAATATGAAAAAAAAAATTTTTTTCATCGCTAATTTTTAATAATATAATAAATAATTTCATTAAATATTATTAATTTTTTAAATAATATTTTTAGTTATACACGAACTACCTATACATATAACTTTGTTATTTGCCATATTAATGTTTTTATTTATGTTTGTATTAGTATTAATTACTAAATTATCTCCTTGAATTTTTTTTAAATTAACAGTATCTGTACATTGAATTGGATTACATGGCGAGCATTGACAATTGCAGTTTTCTGCCGAATTACCATGTTGTGCACCACCTGGCGTTCCTGGTGCTGGGGCGGGTTTACAAGCAGGTGCGGGATCACCTCTAGGTCCAGGTTGACATGGTGTACATTGTCTTGCGGGCGAACCGGGTTGTCCAGAATCTGCTGTACCACAAGATGGTGCTGGATTGCCGGGTATTCCTTGCTTACAAGGGATACAAGCAGGGGCGTCTCTACCATTAGTACATACCGGTGCTGGACTTCCATCTTTTCCCGGGGGTCCAATAAATAATTCACCATCTTCTCCTTTAGGACCTTCATCTCCTTTTGGACCTTGAGTTCCCGTATCACCTTTTGATCCTCTTACACCTCTTGGAATTCTAATTGTTGCCATACTCAAACCATTATCCTTAATTATTTTAAGTTGTTCTGTGCTTAATTTTCCATCTTCACCTTCACCATTTGGAAAATAACCTAAAACTTGTAAGGGGTCCTGTTTATCTATAAACTTTATAGGACCCAATTTATTATAATCAAATTCTGTATACATTTCAAATTTTTTAATGATTTTAATATTTTTTTTATAAACATCATAAATTAAAAAAACTATTATTAAAATAATAATTGATAATATTATGATATCTATAGAATACATTATTATAAAACTCTATTAATTATTTATAAATATATTTTTGCTATATTATAATAGATACAATAATTATAATGAATATTTTTAATATACTTATTGCAATATTGGCAGTAATAATTTTATACATTATTTTAAAAAAATATAATAGTAAAAAAAATGAAAAGTTTACAACAACATGTAGTACAGGTACTGCTAGTTTAACTGATTGGGAAAAATTAGATACGGAACCAACTAGTGGGAGAAAATTAACAAATTCTAGATGGAATTCTTTAAAAACAAGATTATCAGAAAGTGATAAAGATATAGTTTCTTTTAGTTTTAAAGATGATTTATTTAAAGATATGAATGATGTTGAATATTATAAAATTGATATAAATGATTACCTTGAAATTAATAAAGATGGTTCTACAGAATATTGGAAACCAATAAAAAAATGGAAAGATGGTGTTGTCTCGCATTTTTGTAAAGAACTTTGTATATTAAAATTGGGTTATGAATGGATAAAAGTAAATGATATAATAAATTTAAGTGAATTATCAACAGATATAGGTACTGAAAAAACTAATAGTATTAGAGAGTTAATAAAAATTAATACAAATAATGAATATGCAAAATTAGACGAAACTGTATTAAATGATATATTAGGTTCATATTATATAAATGATAACAATTATATAGTTGTTGATGACATAAATTATAAAGTTGCCACAAATATACCTATAGGTAGAAAATGGAAAGTTTATAGTGAAGATAGTTACATATCATCCGAAAAGGATGTGATACTAACTGATTTATCAAATCCGATTGTTAGTCATTTCAATAATTTAGTTAGTAGTAATATAGGGGATATAATAATATTAAGTGAAACTGAATATCTTGGATTATTCGATAGTATTAATTTGACGGAAAAATATGTAATTCATCCAAATTCTGGAAATAAATGTTTTATGCCTGAATTATTTGAGTATGATACCTGTTACGATAAATCTTGTGCAATATTTGCTAATAAAGAGTTTGATAATTATATCAATTTATTAAATTTAAGGCAATCTAGTGGTTATAAAACTGCTTCATTTGAACATACAATGGATATTATGGATACTTCAGATGAAAAATTATTAAATTTAGTAAATAAGTTACAACAGACTGTTGGCGGTGATTGTTCATATTCATTACTTATTGATAAATTAATTGAAAATATTAGAGTTGGTGATTATGTTAAAAATGATGATTCGATGGATGAAAATTGTCCTAAAACATATGACCCACATACTTATATTATAAAACCTACCTTAAATATTCCATCTACTTATGAAAATATTTGTAATGATTTAGATGTTAAAGAATATAGAACAAAAATAAATCCAGAAATTTATAAATATATAACTGAAGAATGGATACAAAGTAATCCAAGTTATAATTTAGAAGATACATGGAATAATATTAAAGACGATATAGATCTATCAAGAAAAGATTATAATAATTCTCTAAATAATAAAATTATATCAAAAAATCAATTATCAGAACTTATAGCAAAATATTTAGACGATGTTGAGTATTTTTTGCATGAAAATTATAGAAAACCCTTATGTTTTGATGGTACTTGTAATGGATCTGGAATCATTATTCAAAATCCTAATACAAGAGAATTAATGGATAGTAAAAATAAAAAATTAAATGATAATGATGTTATGGATTTGTATAGTGATGAGGATATTTACCATTGGCAAGAAGTTTATCAATCAAGCAATCCGAAAACTATTCCTTCTAGTAATTTGGGAGTAGAATTATCGAATGGCACAAGAGAATTTACTATAACTGAATGGAATAATTTTAATATAACCACACCAACAAGATATGATATATTTGAATATAATGGAAAATACTATCAATATATGGGATTATTACGAAGATATATCAAAATGGGTAAAGTTTCTCCTGATAAATATGTAGAAATTACTAATGACAATATTGCTCAAGTTGATATAACACCAGATTCTAATTATATTACTAAATCAGTATGTAATGATCAAGTAATTGATATGATTAATAGTAATAATACAAATAGATTAGATAGAATTACCGACTTAACAGATACTTATTATCAAAGTTTATTAACTGCTGAAAGAGAACATATTAATACTTTAAAAACTCAAATACTTGATTTCAATAACGATATAAATACACAATATGACTCATTATGTGAAAAATATAATAATCAAAATGATTATAAATTATATTCAAATTATAATATAATTAAGTTTACAATAAATAATTCATTAGATACATCAAATAAAATCAATTTAAGTGACTTAGCACAAAAAACAATTAAATTAAAAGAAATAATCAGTTCTGAAATAAATAATAAATTTAACAAATCTACAGAAGAATTAGAATATGATTGTAGATCAAATGAATGTAGAAATATTGGAAATATAACAGATCAAAATATAATTGATATATTAGATGAAAATACAGTTGGAAATATAATTACAATTAGTCTTAATGATTTCTCAAGACTTATAAACAAAATAAATATATTAGAAAATGATTATATTGGGGTTGGTACAACTACAACTACATATTATAAGATATTATCAATTTATGATGATAACATAGTTGAAAAAATAGATAGTGATTTTTCAATAGAAAGTTATCCAGATGTATTTAATTATACATATAACGATTTTATTTCAATAAATATTGATTTACATAGAATAGATATCAATGCTGATTATTATATAATGGTAAATGGTATGATATATGACCTAAATATTGATGATCTATTTGAAAGATTTATATCAAATTATAAATCAGTATATCAAGGAATTAGTAATATTAATTTAACTAATCATGAAAAATGTTTAAATAACCAAGATGAATTATTATTTGCAAATGAAGATGCAATTGTAAAGGAAGAAAATTCTTGTACCACGACCGGTTATAGTTGTAAAGAAAATATATTTGATAAACAATATACCAAGACACAATATGATAATATGTTAGAAATTACAAACGAAAATAAAAAATTATGGATTGATAATAATTTTTTGACAGATTATAATGATACATATAAATCAGCAATTGGTTATGATATTACAGAATCGTCGCAAGATAATACACATGCAAATTATTGGAAAAATAGATATCATAATGAAGAAAAATGTCCATTGCCTGGTACAGGTAAACCAGAAATGGAAGATGGTTTATATAATGTAAATCCAGAATATAATTATGGTCTTAAATGGAAAAAATTACCAGATCCTACTGTTATTTCAAGTGAAATAACAATAATTGAAATTTACGATTATGATGTAATAGATAGTAGTTCACTAGACAGCGACTCAGATATAATTGATTTAACTTCATCGCAAAATAATATAAGATTCAAAAATTCTCAAGGTATTATTATAAATGATATGTCACAAATAACCACAGATTATTATTTAATGATTAAATATGTTAATCCTGATGAATCAGAATTTATTAATTATTATGAAGTATTTGGCACAAATAAATGTAGTGGTTCGCAAATATGTTCTACTAAATCAAATAGAACATATATGGACGAATTTAATACACATGTTGAAAATATATATAATGATAGAGAAAATTGTTCTACTTTAAATAATGATTATGCCAACAGGTATGTTCCTGCAGAACAAACAAGTTTTGATAAAGAAGGTTTAGATTTTGAATCATTGTCTTATAACCCAAATACTTATGATAGTTCATTTACTTTATATATAAACAATGAACAAGCCTCAAATGATGAAGAATAAAAAATATTTTATAAAATAAAGTATGATAGATAATTTTTTATTACTATTAACTATAATAGTAATTTTTTCAATATCTATTTTAATTTACATAATTATAAATAATAAAGAAGGTTTTAAAAATATTGATGGTGAAAAAGGAATAATACTACCAATAATGCATGGGATACCTGGAAGAATTGGAACAAATGGAACTAATGGTAAACATTGGGGTAATTTAATTTTTAAAAATGAAAAAAATGAAATAATTGATCAATTATTAAATCCAACAGATAAAAATAAAAATCTTGCTCGCGATATTATAGTACCTAATGCAATACAAGGTAAAACAGGAGAAGTAGGAACTATTTTATTTGTAAATCATAAAAAAGAAATAATAGGAAGTTACAATTTACCAGATGGTTCATATGAAAAAACATTAAAACCAATTATAATAAATGTTCCACAAGGTATTAAAGGCGAACAGGGAGATAATGGTTCCGACAATACACATCCACCCGAGCAACATAGAGAAAAAGGACATATTGGTGGTGAAGATATATTTAAAGATGTAAAAGTAAGTAATAAGGTTTGTTTTAAAAAAGACACTAAAAAATGTATTAATTTTGAAATACTTAAAACTTTAGTTAATTATGATGATTATTTAAAAGAATTAGAAAACAGAAGATTAAGAATAATAAGACAATTATGTTATTTGGAATTCTATGAAGATTATAATAAAAAAGAACACCCAAATAGAGAAGAATTAATAAAAGAATATAAAAAACAATTAGAAGAGATTTATGATTTTAATGGTGAAGCATTTAATTATAAAGAAAATATAAATAAAGAAAATGGCAATTGTCCTGAATTTCCAGAGAAACCACAATGTAAATTTAATGATAATCATTTAGATGTTGATAATGAATACTTATTTGAAGATTATAGTTGTAGTAAATTAACTACAAATTGTGGAGTAGGTCAGTTTATATCAAGAGCAGCATATAAGGGCAAAGATGATAAAAATAGAGATATATACATAAGTGATAATAAATGTACCGAATGTACAGTTAAACGAGAACATATTGATAAAGAGAACGGGGATGTTTATGTTGGTTGTGATGGTGTATATGATGGTATTGTCGCAAATTGTAAAACCAATCAATATATTGAAGTAACTCCTAGACCAGAAGGTTATGTATGTAAAGATTGTGGTACCTGTAGTAGTGGTAATTATAAAGCAGGAGGATGTACTGGTACACAGTCAAATAATTGTAAACCATGTGAAAATTGTTCTATAAGTCAATATGAAACTAATGCATGTAATCATAATCATAATAGAACGTGTGCTAATTGTATAAATTCTTGTCCGACTGGACAATATTTAACAGGTTCTTGTGGTGGAAATGGTACTCTCAATAATTCATGTAATTCTTGTACTGCAGGTTACTATTGTCGTGGCGATAGAAATCTACATACATGCCCTACAGGTCAAGTATCTGGTGCAGGCGCGGGTAGTTGTAACCCATGTCCATGTGGGCAAGAGCCTAATGAAAATAAAACTGAGTGTAGATGGAAAACAGATGGGTATTATCAATTTTATGAGTATGATGGTACGGAAGGTTGTAGTAAAATAGATAATAGCATTCCATATAATAATAATGGTAGGAATGCTGTTTCGTCTGCAATTTTAATTCCAGCTAGAGGGGTAGTATCTGTATATAAAGAGGGTAATTATGAAGGCGAATGTATAGATAAGAAAAATGATACTGATTCTCAAATGATTTGGAATATACCAGAATCACACAATGATAAGGTTGAATCAATACGTATTAATGCGGGTTGTTATAGAGGAAGGGATTATTGTTGGGAAAATTGTAAAACAACTGGTAAGTGTGATTGGTGTGGTATTGGTCATAATTGTTGCCGCCAGGAATGGGGTGGAGGAAATAATCAATGTAAATATTGGGATGGAAATTACTTTGATCATGTATGCACTAAAGCACATTAGTAATAAAAATTTTTTTCAAATACATTTCAAAATATAAGATGTATTTGAAAAAAATTATATTATTTTTATATTAGAAAGATGAAATTTATTTTCTACAGAGTAGTTTTATTTAATGGTAAAAATAAAAAAGTTTATAAGGAAGAAAGTTCTTTAAAATTATATTGTAAATTAAATGGTAAAATGATAGATATAAAAAAATACAAAAAAATGTGTAAAAAACCAAAAACACAAAAATCTAAAAAAAATAGCAGAAAAAAATAAAGCGGAAAAAAAATTAAAAAATATAGCATATGAGATCAATATATATATATAGTATTGATGAATTAAAAAATGACTTAGCATTAACCATAGTCAGATTTATAAAACCTCGTATAAATATAAGTCTTCGATTAAATTAATTTTAAACCATCTTCTGATATATATTTAGATATCATATCCATATCAATATTACTAATTTCTTTTATTTTTTTTCCATAAGTTTGAGGAATTTTCGGAAATAATCTAACTTTATGTGGCCAATGCGAAGTCATTCTTAATTCATTAAATGCTTTTTTTCTTTTATCTAATTCTTTTTTATTTGCTAAATTTCTAGGAGTCATACAAATATAAACAACGCATCGAAAATTAAAATTATCTGGCGAAGTTTTATCAACAGGATTACCATAATGAAGTGTTCTACTATCCCAAAACACACCATAACCTTTAGGACATTTAATTTTTTTTTCTAAACAACCATTATTAATATAAAATTCATATTGTTCTTTATTTTGTAATTTAAACCAATCTTTTTTATCAGTAATTTCAAATTCTTCTCTAAATTGTTTATGAAAATTATTACTATTTTCTAATATAACTAAAGTCGCATCTCCTTCATTAGTATCATAAGCATTTATCCAACTTTGAATACATTCAAAATTATTTCTAGTATAACTTTGATCTACATGAAACCAAGAATTTTGATTTCTAGTTGGTTTATCTAATATATAAATACTAGCACCATCAAAACTAACAATTAAATCATCAGTATTCCATATTTTTGTGAAAACTTCTTTTACTTTAGGATTTTGTCTAACTTTCCAAACTAATTCGGAATGTCCTACTTTCCAATGTTGAAGTAACATTTTATGATTAGGAAATAATTCTAAAATTTGTTTATAGGTACTTTTATCATTTCTATTAATTGGACTTTCAAATTTACTTGTTAAATATTCTAATAAATTCCATTTATCATTTATCATTTCATCGCATTCATTTTCATTTAAAATAGGACATATAGCAACGCCATATTTTTCAATTGTAATTTTAATATTTTCTTTATTTGTTAAATATTTTTCAAATTCATATATTGATGACATTTATTTAAATAATTAAATTATATAAAAATCAATTTTTAAAAATATCCTCTCTTTTTCAAAATAATATAATATATTATTAATAAAAATAAATGCTCTTTACCGGGTTCGAACCAATGACCTTGGCCTTATCAGAGCCACGCGCTACCAACTGCGCTAAAAGAGCAGTGTATTATTCAGAAAATCATCATAATAATACATAATATAATATGTATTATTCTTTATATAATATTATTATGTGTTTTTCTTTTTGATTTAAATTAATATTTTTTCATACAAATACTTTTAAATGGTTCAAATAAATTTTTATTTAAATAATCATGTATATTTGTAAATTCATTTACATCATCTTCTTCTTGATAAACATCATCATCATTTTCAATAAATAACTTATCAAGTTCAGTATAATTATTTGTTTTTAATCTTATTTTTTTAAAGGTTTTACATAATACCATTTACAACATTCAAGTATAATAGATAATGACAAATTTATTTTTCATATATAAAAAAGTTAAAGTAATTAACCATAGATATAATTATTGATTTCTTGTGCATATAATTTAAACATATCTACTATATCTTTTTTACTATTAATTGAATGCCCATTCCATGTCCAATTAATAGCATATTTATATCTATTAAAATGTATCATCATACTTATATATTGCGTATATCCATTTTCTGTTATAGAATATGGTGGAACATATTTATGTAATAATCTACCGTCTTCAAATAATTTAAATATTCTAAATAACATAGTTGTTGATGATAAATCATTAGAGTTAGTAGCAAAATCTCCTGTTGGTTCAATATTTGAAGGTATTGTACATATATGATATAATTTATATTTATAATCTCCAAATTTTCTATATAAATCTATACTATAAAATTCAAGATTATGGTTATTAGTACGATAATCACCTGGAACAACATGATAATCAATTGTAAGTTTTTTATCAGTTATTGGTTTTAAGAAATACGGTCTTTCAATATTTGGATTAATTATTCTCATTACTTTCATTAATTCATTTATATGTTCTTCTGTATATTGTACTCTTGTTAAAGGATTTATAAATGGTTTTTTTGTTTGAATACATTCAATTAGATAATTATAAAGCGCTGGTGCATATATACATTCTGTTTTATATTTATCTTTTTTATAATATATTTTTAATCTAACTAATAATTGTAATTTAGATAAAGGAAAATCTTCGCTATCAAAATCATCTCTAGTTAATATATCATTACTATCATTGCATCTATCTGCTAATTGTGATTCTTCAACAAATTCATCATATAATATATTATTATTAATCTCTTCTCTAGACATAGAAAACAATATATTATCTTTTGCAAAGTCTTTAATTTCTCTGGAAGGAGACCTTTTTTCAATAAATTTAACTAATTCTAAATAAGGCATTTTCTTTACTTTTGCATATTCTTCAATATTTTTTTTTGATTTTTCATACTCTTTATTAAAACTTGACATTACATTATCGGGTATATAAAAAGGTTTTTCTTGTCCATTAATATAAGTTCTACCATTTGGTAATTGTATTGTAAATCTTTGTTTGGGGGGAGAAGGTGATTTAGCAGTCGTATTTTTTTTTTTTTAATGTTTCATATTCTTTGTATTTTGTTTCATATAAACTTAAATTTTTCTTTCTAGCAGTGTCTTTTAATTTAAATTCCTTTTCAAAAGCAGTATATTCTTTATCATCTAAATAATTTTTTTTATCAATTGGTTTGAGTGTTTGTGGATTGATAAACCTTTTATATTTATCATTTTTAAGTATTTCCAATGCATCTTCGTATTTTTTTAAATATTTATCTAATGGATCTTCAATCAATTTAAATTCTTTATTTTCTCTATTTTCAACAATTGTAGAATTTACTTTTAATAAATCATTAATATCATTCAAAAATTTATCATATTTAGAAAATAATTTCAAATAATATTCTATCCATTTTGGATGTACTTGTGAACTTTCGTTTTTTAAAAAATCTAAAATTATTACACCATTTGAAAGTTTTTCTGTTTTCATAAAAGTAATAAAACTTTTTATTGATGCTGGATAAAATTTTGAAAAAAGAGTTTCTATTGTATCATTATTAAAATCAAAATTGAAATCTGGATCAACTATTAAACTCACCATATTTTCGCAATAGTCTTCAAATCTCTCCATAAATGTCATTGATGAAACTAAATTTTTTAATAGTTCTATTTCTGTATCAAATTTATTATCTTTTATTTCTGTATCTTCCAATCTAGATGTTAATAAAGAAAATATATTAAGATAATGTTCTGTTTCTGTATTATTTTTTTTAGTTTCATTATAATATAAAAAATCAAATTTACCATTAAATAATAGATGATTTTTGGGCAAATAATTTTCCAAAATTCTTTTATGTGTATATTTATTTTTTAATAAAATATTAAAAGCTTTTTTCCATATAATATGATATTCATCACTCATCGCATCCATATATTTACCATTGATTGGATGTGTTAATGGACTATCATACCACCTTTTTATATCATCTTCATTATTGAAAGTTTTTTTAGAACTAATTTCTTTAGGACCAGTTTTAGATTGATCATTATTTTTCATATAATCTTCAATATCAGTAAATGAACTATTTGGTATTCCATTAAGATCGTAATCTTTAAATTTATCTATATTCTCAATAATCCATAATAAAATTAAGTTATATGTACTATCATCTCTTAATGTTTCAATACTTATTTTACTTGTATTAAGTAAACCGGGTATTTTATTATCAGTTATATTATAAACTTTTATTTCGTCTAACCATTTAATAAATTTAATACCATTATCTTTATTATAAAATGTATTAATTTTTTTGAATAAATCCCTCGCTTTCCGACTATTTTTTATAGCGATATCGTCCATATATATATATATTCTTACTATATACTTATAAAAAAAAATTGTCTCACTTTTTAGAATATACTTTAGAAGTTTTTTTTTTAATTTTAACTAAATTTAATTTACCATTTTTTTCTTTATTAT
>Ga0213866_10000329_pt1 | contig 39462 bp, 53 predicted proteins | sample PICome_11_FD_160079 | JGI IMG/M metagenome (GOLD analysis project Ga0213866, IMG submission 160079) | Coastal seawater microbial communities near Pivers Island, North Carolina, United States - PICO284 | ecosystem: Environmental > Aquatic > Marine > Coastal | place: USA: North Carolina... | reverse complement strand
CGACTTCGTCGCCTTGGGAGCCTTCGGCTCCGACGGAACCTTCGGTTCCGCAAGTGGAGCCTTCGGCTCCTGCGCTGGCTCCGTAGGAGCCACGGTAGTGATCGTCACCGTCACAACCCCTTCGGGGGAGACAACGGTCTGGACAGTACGGCCTTCGGCCGTTTGGGGGGTCGGCATGACCCTCCTCCTTCATGTGTGGTCGACTTCGTCGACTATGTGTGGGGATCGAAGATCCCGACGAACCGATCGGCTCGCTGACTCCACCTTAGCACCGAAGTTCGGCCCGAAGCAAACTCCGACCGTTGCGCATAATGCGATCGCCGTCGCAGCGCGCCCGCCCAGAGCGCCCATGGGTGCCCCCGCTGGGCTGGATGTCCGCCTTGCGAGGCGAAGCCTGGCGCGCGCATGTGATCGGGCGAGGCTCTGGGGCTGGGTAGTGGGGGGGTGGGGGGTCGCGTGTGTACAGTAATTATCCTTCGATCTGCAGATTGTATCAGTTTTTTCGACTTGGTGTCCGCTTTGTTGTCCGCAAGTCTAGTTAAACGTTGAAATTCGTGGACGTCGTCCGTGTGATAAGTAGCTTATCGCTTACGCTCGGCGGGACGCCCCCCAGGCGGCCCGCCTGCTGCGACGCTTCACTGGCATTCAGGTGTTGGACGACCGTGTAATGCCGTGTGCTAGACTCCCTAATGCTGAACGTGCTGTAGTAGCCCCAGCATTCGCCGCCCCTGAGGGGGGCGGCTCATTGAATGTCATTGTTGCAGGCTTTCTAGATGCCCGTCAGGGCGTCTACAACGGTCCCCCGCTGGACGATGTCCACGGGGTGGACATGGAAGCTGATGAGAATCCGAATGACTTTAGGTGGAGCTACAACTCGTCTACGGGCGAGGAAGATCCTCACCCGTTGGTTCACCAATATTTGGAGAACTTGACGTGTGTGGGGCACGACAGGTTGTCTGACAAGGAGTGGGCTGCTCGGCATGGCCTTGCGGATCGCACGTTGCGTCGTTGGAAGAAGGACGAGCGGTTTCGTAAGTTGTGGGCGAAGATGGCTGACGAGTCGGTGTTGGGGCCTGATGCGTTGTCTCCGATTTACCAGGCTGCGTTGAAGATTGCTGCGGATCCTGATCATCCGAAGTGGGATGCTGCGTCGAAGATGATTTTGTCGTTGGCTGACAAGGTGCGGCCACCGCAGATTCAGATTTCGGTGACGGCTGAAGATAGGTTTCAGTCGATGTCGGATGAGCAACTGCAGGCGTATCTGGCTCAGGGCAAGGACGTGTTGGAGATTGGGCCTGCTTGATGTCGGACCAGTTGGAGCTAGCTCGTAGGGAGGCTGCGTGGCGCCGTGGCGCTACGGACCCTCATTGGGTGGCTGAGAACTGCTGGATGATCCAGCACCCTCAGGGAGAACGGCTGTTCACCCTTAGGCCGTCTCAGGCTGCCGCCTTGACTCGTTGGGTCGACGGCGAGAACAGCATCACTTTGAAAGCCCGTCAGATTGGCTGGTCAACGCTAGTGTCGTTTTATGTGTTCTGGTTGGCGTATTGGCATCCAAACACTCGGGTCATGCTGCTTTCCAAGGGTGAGCGTGAGGCGCAGGAGTTGTTGGGCAAAGTCAAGTTTGGGTTGGATCGTTTGCCTGGCTGGGTGACAGCTAGGGGTGCTCGGGTGACTACGTCGAACTTGACAAAGGTTGAGTTGTCGAACGGGTCAGAGATTCTGTCGTTGCCGTCGGGCAACAACCCTGCCCGTGGTTTCACGGGCCGCCTGATCGTGGTGGACGAGTTTGCGTTCTTGGAGAACGCTGGTGAAGCGTGGGCTTCGATCGAGCCGACCGCCGATATTGGCGGTCAGCTCATTCTGCTAAGCACTGCGAACGGGTCTGGCAACAAGTTCGAAGACTTGTGGGTGCGTGCCCAGTCAGGTAAGTCGGTGTTCAAGCCGATGTTTTACGGCTGGGATTCTGTGACTGAGCGTGACGACTCTTGGTATGAGCAGAAGCAGTTTGATTTGCCTGAGTGGCAGCTGCATCAGGAGTACCCGTCGAACCCGACTGAGGCGTTTATTCGTTCGGGCATGATGGTGTTCAACGCTGAGTTGTTGGAGGAGTTGAACAACGATGCGGTTGAGCCTGAGTGGACGTTGAACTTAGAGGGGCCTGGGCCTGAGTTCCCTCGGACGTTTGAGCCTGTTGAGAATTTGGCTTCGTCGTCGTTTGTGCATGTGTGGGAGCCGCCTGAGGAAGAAACAGCGTATGTGATTGGTGCTGACGTTGCTGAGGGCTTAAAACATGGCGACTACAGCAGCGCACATGTGTTGGCGGTGGGTGATGAGACTCGGATTGTTGCTGAGTGGCATGGCCACATTGAACCTGACTTGTTTGCGTATGAGCTGTTCAAGTTGGGGACGTGGTACAACACGGCACTGGTTTTGCCTGAGGTCAACAACCATGGCCTGACGACTGTAACTGAGTTGCGCAAGTTGGGGTACAGACGCATTTGGCGTCGTATGGCGTTGAACTCGGCTAATAAGAAACGGCAGATGGAGTGGGGCTGGAAGACGACCCGCGTGACGAAGCCGTTGATGATCGACAAGTTGCACAAGTGGTTGCGTGAGCGCCGCTCGGACGGTGTGCCGTCCGTGGCGACGTGTGCAGAGCTGTCACGGTTTACTCGCAACAGTCGTGGCGGCATGTCTGGTTCGCCGCACGATGACCGTGTGATCTCGTTGGCGTTGGCTGTTCACGCTTTAGAGTTTGCCTACGCTCCCGAGTATCAGGAAGAAGTTGAGTATCCGTACATGTCGTTGGCGTGGTACGAGCAGGAGCTGCAGAAGTGGGAGAACAGCTTTGACGTTGAAGAAGATTGGGTGATCTCCTAAACACCGTCCAGGGTGCTTTGAACATGTTCTGTCCCTAGATTCGGGAGTTGTAATGGGTCCAGACAAACTGCAGTATGACAGCACTGGTGCTGGCGAAATGGTGAAGTCGCATGACGGCGAAGTCATGGGTGGCTTTGCGGCGCCTGGCGGCGGCTCGGAACTGCCTAGCAACGCCCAGGGCGGCATTGTCCCTGTTGGTGGCCAGCACGACGGGTCTGACGTTCGCACTATTGAAGGCGCAATGGGTGGCCCGATTGGTGGGTTCGCTAAGCCTGGCGGCGCGCAGGACATTTGATACGTTTGCCTGATGGGCATTCGTGACGCTGCACCTGAAGAACCACTGCCGACCGAGTGGGATCTGACGTATGAGCCGTGCCCCTGTGGGGGCACGGCCCAACGCTTTCATCATGAGACACGCACTTTCTTTGAAGTGCCGTGTACTGGCAAAGGCCAGCTTGTGTCTTGGTCTTGCAAGATGAAGCATTGGCATGGCGAGTTTGCTCAGGGACGAGATCCTGTGGGCAAGGGAGGGCGCCCGTTCCGTATGTCGACAGCTGAAGGCTGGACGCAGATGGGCGCTCTTAAAGAATCAGTAGATCATGCGCGTGCAAACGGAACTGAGTTGCAGCGCACATCTCGTTCGTAGGAGACAACATGCCTGTTTTCGGGCGCAAACCGAAGCAGAAGCCACAGGCAGAACTTCTGTCGTACTACGGGCAGGAACTTGAGCGTTCCAAAGAGTGGCGGGAAACCGAAGGTTACGATGACTGTTGGACCGATATGGTCGACCTTTACCGTGGTGAATCCATCTTTCCCACGGCAGGACGGTCCTCCGAAGATCGCATTGCAATCAACCAGGCGTTTTCGACGATCAACGTCATCTACCCTGCCATCTCTGTTTCTCGACCTGAGATCGCTGTAGCCGCCAACCAACCCGACCTAGAAACTCGGGCCGTGTTTGTGCAGGCCATGATCAACCACCAGTGGGAACGCTACCGCATGCAGGAGCCGTTCCGCCGTGCCGTCAAAGACTCGCTGATTGTGGGTCACGGCTGGTGCAAAATGCTGTGGTCTTACGAGGAAACTGAGAAAGAACTCACTGAAGAAGAGTTTGCTCTCAGGTTCCAAACTGCTTTGGTTGATGAGCAGGCACTTGCTGAAGAAGAAGAACGTGAACCAATCAGCGACGAAGATCTGGCCCGCCAGATTATCGGTGCTGCTAGAGAAACCATTACTGACCGACCTGTCATGGAGCGCATTTCGCCTCACGACATGTTTGTCAACCCTGAAGCGACGTCGCTGGAAGACGCCCGTTGGGTTGCACAGCGGATCGTGCGCCACATCGACGATGTAAAGACCGATCCTGCTTACAGTCGCAAAGCTCGTGACAACGCTATGCCTGGGCTGACGTTGGCAGACCCGCACTACGCTCGTCATCAGGAAAACTACGAGTCCAACGAACTCGTTGAAGTGTTTGAGTTCTATGACTTGGCACGCCAAACGATGTGCACGTTTACGGCTGGCGCTGCCGAGTACCTGATTCGGCCTCGCAAAATGCCGTATGCGTTTGGTCATCCGTTTGAGATGATTCGTAACTACGAGGTGCCCGACCACTTCTACCCGATGGGCGATCTCGAAATGATCGCTCCGCTGGTCAAGGAACTGTCGAAGACTCGTTCCGAAATGATGAACCACCGTGCCCGTTACGCACGGAAGTACCTGGCTCGCAAGGCTGCTATTTCTCAGTCGGATCTGACCAAGATCGCTTCAAAACGTGACGGCGAAGTGATCTTCGTTGAAGACGACAGCGTCCCGCTTGGTGACGTAATCCAGCCTGTCAACCAAATCGGCATGGACCCTGGCCTGTACAACTGGTCGCAAGCCATCGAAAACGACATCCAAGACATCTCAGGCATTACCGAGTTCATGCGTGGCGGCGGCGGTCAGATTCGCCGTACCGCCACCGAAGCCAGCTTGCTGCAGGACGCAGCAAACGTCCGTACTGCGGAGAAGCTTGACCGTGTCGAAACATTCATTGCAAACCTGGCCACGAAGCTGCTACAGATCAACCAGCAGTACGTTACGGGCCAGCAAGCAGCCAAAGTTATTGGCCGTGACGGTGCAAACCTGTGGGTTCCGTACACCCGTGAAGACATCAAGGGTCAGTACGACTTCCGTGTAGAAGCGGGGTCTACTGTCCCGAAGAACGAGACGTTCCGCCGCCAGTCGGCTTTGGGTATGCTGCAGGCCCTGGGGCCGTTTATTCAAACTGGTCAGGTCAACGTTCAAGAGTTGTTGCGTGTTGTGCTGCGTGACGGCTTTGCTATTAAGAACCCTGAGAAGTTCTTGCAGGAACAGCAGCCGCAGCAGCCGCAGGGCATGCCTGGTGGCGTGAACGGTCAGGCTATGCAAGCCTTGGGTGCGGGCGGCGGCGTGGGCGCCGACGCTCCGCAGCTAGAACCGCAAGCACAGGCTGATGCTGACGCAGCCGCCCAGCTAGGCATCTAGGAGCACAATGCGACCGATCATTACACGTTCGGGCTGGGGCGCCCGCATGCCCCGAAAACCGTTTACCCGCCTGAAGCCATCTAGGGTTGTGGGCATTGTTCTGCATCACAGCGGTGTGCAGAACGGCCCTAGCGGCCCTAAGGCCCTGAAAGCATTTGAACGGACCCACATGGACACCCGCGGCTGGAACGCTATTGCGTACAACTGGCTTGTTGACGAAGAAGGTGTCGTTTACGAAGGGCGAGGTGGCGGCATTGTTGGTGGCGCTACCCGAGGCTGGAACAGCCGTACCGAGTCTATTTGCTACACGGGTTGGGGATCTGGCCCCATCCCTGATGCAGCGTTGAAGTCAATCCGCTGGACTATGGATCAGATCCAGAATCGGTACGACAACAAGCTTTGGATCAAAGGCCATCGAGACAAGGCGTCTACGAGCTGCCCTGGCAGCGAGTTGTACGCATGGTTGCAGCGTGGCCGCACTCTGCCGAACGACCCCAAGGTTGGGGATTCTGGCGTGGACTGGGCAGCTGTTGCTGCCTACGTCGCTGCGCTGGGAGAACAGGTTGCTGCGAAACCGTTGAGCCGTCGCCGTCGTTCTCGTGGCAAAGCTGTCGAGTTGGTGCAGCGTCAACTGCGAGACAAAGGCCATGATCCTGGCGGCGTTGACGGCATTTATGGCCGCATGACTGCTGCCGCTGTTAAGGGTTTCCAACGCCATCGGGGCCTGAAGGCCGATGGCGTTGTGGGCAGAAACACTTGGAACGCTTTGTTCTCCTGAACATTGTCTAGGTTCCCATAGGAGCAACCCGCCCGTGGACTCCTAAGGAGCAATCCGTGATCCAGACCGAAAGTGGACTCCAAGACGGAGCACCCGCCCAAAGTCAGCAGCAGCCAAACGACGGAATCACTCTTCCAGACGGAACAGTGATCACCCAGGAAGAGGCGGCACAGGGGTACATGCGTAACAGGGATTACACCCAGAAGACGCAAGACCTCGCAAACCAGCGTCGAATCGCCCAAAGAGGACTTGATCTTCTTCAGGCGCTTGACCAAGACCCCAAAGCAACTGTTGAGTTGATTGCCAACACTTACAAGGTTCAGCAGCCTGTAGCAGCCACGGCTCCTGCAGCTACGAACGAGTGGGGGGAGCCAATCGAGGCTCCTGCAGACACCCCTGAGGTGGCTGCGTTGAAGGCAGAGATTCAGCAACTTCGGGGAACGGTCGGGACCGTCGCACAGCAGCAGCAGCGTTCAGCTTTGATGAATGAAATTGCTGATGTTCAGAGTCGCTACGGCGACTTCGATCAAGAAGTTGTTCTTCGGCACATGCAGGCGAACGACATTCCAACAGTTGAGATGGCATACCGCGATCTGAACTGGGTCGAACTTCAGGAGTCGGCTGCTACGCAGCGGGCGATTGAGGCAGAGCAGCAGCAGGTTCTGGAAGAAAAGCGGATGATGCAGGGTGTTGTGGCGGCAGGGGCTGGTATCCCTGGCGGCAACGTGGATTCTGGTCCGAAGGACTATTCGCCTGCTTCCCAGGGTTCTTGGCGAGACACTCTCGCTGAGGCTCTCCGAGATTCGATGAGCGAAAACGGCTTTTCGGATATTGGAGATCCGCTGCTGAACGGCTGACGTTCGGCTGATCCCGTCCCTACTCTCCTTAGGAGTACATCATGGCTTTCGGTTACAAGGACACCGATGCTAACTGGTCAGACATCCTGACCACGACCTTTGCCAAGGTCACCCCTCAGTTCATTGATCAGGTCTTCCAGGCCCGACCGCTGGCTTACTTCCTCGCTCGTGCGGGGCAGGTCATCCAGATCGACGGCGGTGCTCGCATTCAGGAAGCGCTGATTGGTGCTGACAACTCGACCAACACGGCTACTTACTCGGGCGTTGACGCAATCAGCAACACCCCGCAGGAAGAAGTTAGCTCGGCTATCTACGAGTGGAAGCAGCTTGCTTCGACCGTGTCGATCTCGGGTATTGAAGAGGCCCAGAACAGCGGCGAAGCTGCGTTCCTTGACCTTCTCAACACCAAGATCGAGGTCGCTCGTGAATCTGTCGTTCAGAAGATGAACGAGATGTTCTACGAGGATGGCACTGGCAACAGCAACAAGGACTTCAACGGTCTTTGGAACCTTGTCGGCGGCTACGACGCTGCTGACACTGGCTCCGAGGCCCGTGGCTACTCCACCGTTGGCGGCATTGATCCTGCGAACAACACTTGGTGGCGTTCCCAGATCCACGACGCTGGCCAGACCGCTGAGGCGATCACCAACGGCGTTGCTGGTTTCGGTCACACCGACACCACTACGCTTGACCGTCAGAAGATGACCAACGTGTTCAACGACTGCTCCGTCGGTGGCGACACCCCGCAGTTTATCCTGACCACGCAGTCGCTTCACGAGGACTACGAGTCGCTTCTGCAGGGCAACGTCCGCCACATGGACGCTTCGCTTGCTGACGCTGGCTTCCAGGCTCTGGAGTTCAAGGGCCGCCCCGTCCTCTTCGACGAGGATTGCCCCTCTGGCCACATGTACTTCATCAACCCGAAGTACCTGCGTCTCAAGGTTCACCGTGACCGTTTCTTCAAGGCTGGCCCGTTCATCCAGCCTGTCGACAAGGACACTCGGACCATGAAGATGCTGACCTACGGCAACCTGACGATCAACAGTCGTCGTCACCAGGGCGTTATCTACGGCCTGACCTGACCCTTAGGTCAGAGTTGATGGGGGCAGGTCAGCTAAGGCTGGCCTGCCCCTGATCCGATTGTTTGGAGAGGGCCGTGGCGTACAACCTGGCAAAGTTTCGTGAACTGATTCGACTAACGCTGGACTTGGATGCCACGGACCTCCCAAACACTCTTGTGGACGAGTGGGTTCGTGATGGAGCTACTCGGGCACAAACCCGCCGCCAGGAATGGCCGTTTTTTCAGTACGACTGGACGTTTACTGGCGTTAGCGGGCAAAGCAACTACACGTTTGCTGAAATCGAATCTGAAGACGGTTCAGGCAACGAAATTGCTGAAATCCGTCAAGTTCGTGGACCTTCGTGGGATCTACGATGGCAAGACATTGCCACCCGTGACCGTTACAGGTCACGAGACAGCAACAACGCAGGCAGCCCTAGCTATTGGTCGGTGTGGAACAACGGCGAGCTAGTGCTTGACCCCGCACCCGACAGCTCGACAGACACGTTTGTAATCCGTGGCTACAAAAAGCCGAAGGATTGGGTCGCTGACGGCGACTCTGGCGTTTCCGACATGCCCAAGGACTTTGATAGCCCGATTCTGAACTGGGCGCTGGGCAGGGCATACGCCCAGCAGGACGAACCGCAGATGGCTTTGTACTACGCCGATCTAGCTGATTTGCGTCTACGAGAGCTGGTTCGGTTCTACGACGATCCTTCTCCCACTATTAGCGTGACGATGGGCGGCAACTACAACCGCAACATGTATCCGTTAATGGATCCTCGCTTTGCATGGGAGTGATCTGAATGGCCGTCCCTATTAGGCGTCCTGGCCGTGGTCCCAGCGTGAGGCTTGATCCTCAGGTTGATTTCACTGGCGGTTACAACGCTATCGAAGACAGGTTCATGCTGGCTGCTAACGAGTCGCCTGACATGTTGAACGTGGACGTTTCACGCCGTGGCGGCGTGCAACGTCGCAAAGCCGTGTCTGACTGGGGCGACCATCAGCCGTTTGGCAACACGACCACGCCCGAGAAGCTGTTTGAGCATCGAGATCAAGTCAACAACACGTCGAAGGTTGTTGCGACTGCTGGCGGCGTTGGTTCAACCAACATGGCTTACGGCATTGGTGCAGGCTGGACCAGCATTACGAACACTGGCGACTGCGAAATCCTTGACCACACCATGATGAACGGCAAGTCATGGTTTGCTTGCGGCTTGGATCTTACCCAGTCGTGGGGCACACCTCTGGGTACGCCCGATTCGGCTACTGCCGAGGTGCCTGACGCTCACGCTTCGTACCAGAACGACTACGCCACTGCTGCAGGCAACATCTTTCCTAAGTGCAAGTTTGTGGCTTCGCACGGCGGGTTTATGTGGGCTGCGCACACTGACGAAGGCGTCAACGTGCATCCAACTCGGGTGCGGTTCTCGCACCCTGGCTACGCTGACCGTTGGGCCGAAGACGACTGGATCGACGTTGGCGACGAAGACGGCGACGAAATCGTCAAGATCGCATCGTTCCGTGACCAGCTACTGGTATTTCTGAACCGTTCTGTGTACGCCGTGCTCGGGTACAGCCGCCAGAACTTTCAGGTCGTCAAAGTCTCGTCGTCTGTAGGCGCCACAAACGCCAACGGCGTATGCGTTAACCCTGACGGTGTCTGGTTCTTTTCCCCTGACCGTGGCGTCTACTTTTACAACGGCGACGGCGAACCCCGTTGGGCGTTCGAAAAGGTGTACCCGCTTATGGAGCGGGGCGAAGTAGACAGCGACAACCTCGACAACGTGTACGTTGCCGCAGTCAAAGGTCGCGTTTGGGTCCGTGTGCCTATGGAAGATTACACGTCACGCTGTTTCGTGCTTGACGCTTCAACTGGCGCCTGGGTCGTGTACGACGTTGACATGCTGGCCAACGTCGAGTTTCAGAACGCCGACTATGAAGTCATTCATGTGGCGGCTACAGGTCAGGCTGCTGGGCTGGTAGAGCTTGAAGTCGACACGGCTTATGACACGTTCAATGACGCTGCGACATCGACGCAGGTAGGCGTCGATTCGTACTTCAAAACCCGCTGGCTAGACAGCGGGTCGCCGTTTTTGCCAAAACGGTACAAGACGCCTGAGTTCATCATGGCTGGGCCGTCGGCTCACACGGTTCAAACCGAAGTGTATTTCGATTACTACGATGGCGAAGTTCGCAAGACGTTGCTGATCAACGTGGCTGGTACGGGTTCGTCTACCAGCCTTGTGTGGGACGACGATGACGGCAACGCTGATGATAACCCTGGGTCTAACTGGGGTGATAGGCAATGGGCGTATTCGTCTGCTGCTACTCAGGACGAAGTAATTCGCTCTGGAAGCATCGGGGGCACGGGCCGCTCTGTTGCTTTGAAGTTCCGTGGCCCAACCAATGTCCAATGGGAAATTAGAGGCTTCACCCTCAAGTACCTGCCGAAGAAGCCGAGGTCGTAGCAATGGCTAATCCAGTTTCAGTACCGAACACGTTTACTGCTGCGACCGATGCGGTTGCTGCAGAAGTCAACGCCAACTTTGATTCGCTGGTGGATTACATCAACGACAACATGGTGACGGACGACGGCACCGTTTCGATTGGCGGCACCCAGACGGTCAACAACTTGATTGTGTCGGGCACGTTGACCGCTCAAGGCAACTTGAACGTTGACGGCACCCTGAAGGGTGACGTTGTTGCCAGCAACGGCACCAGCGTCGTGCTTAGCAACGGAACTAACGGTTCGAACGCTACGTTTAAGGGCGACATTCTGAACGCTAGCGGCACGGTCATTGTTGACGTGTCGGCTGCTTCGTTTGCGGGCGACATCACGGGCAACGCCAACACGGCAAACACTCTTGCTAATGGCCGCTTGATTGACATTACTGGCGTGACTGCTACTGCGCAGAGCTTTAACGGCGGCAGTAATATTTCTATTCCGATCACGGCTGTGCCAGCCACGCTGCTGACTGGCACCGTTGCTGAAGAACGCATCCACGACGACATTGCTCGCAAGTCTGAAGTGTACGGCTTCGGGCCGTCGTCTGCTGCAACCTACAACATCACCACAGGTTCTGGGTCTGGCACACCGTCATCCTCGGTGCATCCGTCACCTCAAGACGGCGACATCCACATCTGGTACTGATCGGAACTGCTATGGAGTTTTACATCCGAAATGGCGGTTCCTGGCGGCAAGCCGATCCCGCCAAAGGCATCTACGTCTACAACAGCGGTTGGAAAGAAGCCCAAGAGGTTTGGATCAGGAACGGCGGCGCTTGGCACAAGGGCTACCAGAAGTCTGACCCTGTGACGTACACGTTGGGACTCAACGGGTTTGATCCCTACCCATCTCGATTTGCTCGTGGAACCAGTTGGGGCACCAGCTCCAACGGTCCTGCTGGTGGTTCGGCAGGCACGAGAACGATTGCGTGCGGCAGGTACTATCTAGGCGGCAACACGAAGCGGTACTACGGCCTAATGGAGTTTTTGTTTGCTACGAATCCCAACGAAGACCCTGAGTTGTTGGCTACCAAAATGCAAACTCGTCCTGTGGTCACGTCTGCAACTCTCAAGCTGACCCGAGACACTGTGACCCATGGGTCGGCCAATCCTAGCTCTGGAAGCATCTACATTTCGCCATACAACGGGAATACGGGCGATGCTGCCCCAGACCCTGCTGATGTTGATTTTTCGAAAGCTACTGGCGCGCAGTCAGTAGTTGGGTTGGCACGAGGGTCAAGCATTACCATTGACCTAGACCAAGACATTATTGACGAACTGGCTTTAACTGGCACTCTTGCGGTCACTAACGTCAACTCGGGGTTGAACAACTCTGGCGCTTCGGAAGACCAAAGCTACATGTGGTTCTTTGGTCAAAACGTGTCAGACACATCCAAGCATCCACTTCTTACTGTCACTTTGGATTACGCGTAGGAACCAGATGACATGGCTGAATGGGCAGCAATCTTCGGAGGAACAGGAGCAGCTCTGGTAACAGGGCTGTTTGCCGTGTTCGCTTCAAGGTTCCGCAAAGAAAACTCTGACCAGCACGCCGCTAATCTGCGGCGGCTGGATGACATTTCGGATCGCATCTGTGAAGTGCGGGACGACGTGAAGGAAGTCCGCCGTCGTCAAGACGACCATCTAGAATGGCACGCTGAAAATGGGTAACTGGGTAGACCGTCAGTACAACCTGAACTCTGACGAGCCTTCAGTTCAGGTCAACATTTCGGGCGGGCCTGACTACGTCGGCGTCTACAGCTCGGGAACTACCTACGACATTGGTGATGTCGTTGCCGACGGCAACGGCAACACGTTCGTGTCCCGCACCAGTTCGAACACGGGCAACGCTCTGCCGTCTGTAGGCGCCTCCAACACTCATTGGCAGACGTTGGCGCAGAAGGGTGCGACTGGCACGCAGGGAGCGACAGGACCAACAGGAGCGACAGGTGCAACGGGAGCGACGGGTGCAACGGGGCCTCAAGGCCCTACGGGTTCGGCTGCAACCATTGCTGTTGGTACGACATCTTCTGTTGATAACTCTGGAACTGCGAGCGTTACTAACAGTGGTACTTCTGGTGCCGCTACGTTTGATTTTGTTCTGCGTGACGGCCCCACTGGTCCTACTGGTGCGACGGGTGCAACGGGTGCTACGGGGCCGCAGGGTGATGCAGCGACGATTGCGGTTGGTACTACCAGTTCGGTTACGAATAGCGGGACTGCGTCTGTAACGAACAGCGGCACTTCAGGTGCGGCTGTGTTTGACTTTGTGCTGCGTGATGGCCCGACAGGGCCGACAGGTGCAACTGGTCCTCAGGGTGCTACGGGCGCTCAAGGCCCTCAGGGTGACACTGGTGCTACAGGGGCTACGGGTCCGCAGGGGGCGACAGGCCCCCAGGGGGCTACGGGAGCGACTGGTGCTACTGGTGCTGATGGTGCCGCTGCGACGATCGCAGTCGGCACTACCACATCTGTTACGAACTCGGGCACGGCGTCGGTCACGAACAGCGGCTCGTCTAGTGCAGCTACGTTCGACTTTGTTCTGAGAGACGGCCCGACTGGCCCGACAGGCCCGACAGGCCCGACTGGGGCTACTGGTCCTCAGGGTCCGCAAGGCAACACGGGTCCGCAAGGTCCACAGGGCGACACTGGTGCTACTGGTGCGACTGGCCCAACGGGCGCTACTGGCCCGCAGGGGCCAGCAGGCGCAGACGGTGCCGATGGCGCTGATGGCACTGATGGTACTGACGGTGCTGATGGTGTGATCCAGACGGTTACGGCTGGCACAAACTTGAACGGTGGCGGGTCTGCTGCCACGGTGACGTTGAACCTTGATGGCACCATTTCGTTGGATGGGTTGACGGTTGATACGGACACGTTGCATGTGGATGCGACGAATGATCGTGTCGGTATCGGCACCACGTCGCCTACTGAAGAACTGCACATTCAGAAAGATCAGGACGGCGTTCTTACACAGATTCTTGTCGAAAACATTGACCAGCGTGTGCGTCTGGGTTCGTATTACGAAGCAGGCGTTGGTCAGTACGCAAAGATTCAGTCTGAGAACGATGCTGGCAGTAACCTTGCTCTTGCGTTGAATCCTGAGGGTGGCAATGTCGGTATTGGCACTACGTCGCCTGGTTCAGCTCTGCACTTGTTTGGTGCAGGCAACGCAGTCGATCAGCTTAGGATTTCATCTACGGGCGGGACAGTTTCGGAGTACGGGTTCCTTGCCGCTGATGCGTCGACGAACGTAATGAGGTACGGCTATTGGACGGGTAGCGGGTTCGGAAACAATCACTTTGAGGGCAATGTCGGCATTGGCGACGCCACGCCGTCGTACAAGCTGGACGTTGCAGGCGAAATCCGTGCTACTAGCCACATGCATGCCAACGGCAATATGTACATCGGCCAAAACGGTGGCGGCGACTCGGCTCTGTACTTCTACGACGATAACTCAAATGCGTGGCGTGAGATTTTCTGGGACGACTCAGAGAACAGGTTCCGTAGCTCGCACAACTTCAAGATCAACGGTTACTTGCACGCTGGCAACAATATGTACGTTGGCGACGCAGGCAACGGAGACGCAGATATTTACTTCCACGACGACAACAGCGACACTTGGCGTACCTTCCAATGGGACGACAGTTTCAATGGTTGGCGTGTTGAAGATAACGGCGGCACAATGCGGACGTTGTGGCACAGCGGCAACTCCAACAGCTACAGCGTCGATTGGTATGCAAACCAGGCGTTTGCCGACAACTGGTTCCGTGCTACTGGCGACACAGGTTTTTACTTCCAAAGCCACGGCACTGGTATTCGCTCACCAATTTCTGAGGGCGGCCAGTACGGTTCGGTAGCCACTTATGGCAACGAAGGCGGTTGGGAAGGTTTCTCTATCGGTGGCCGAGTTGTGTTCATGCACAATATGTCGAATGACTGGGGCATCTACAACGACGTCAACAACGAGTGGATGATGTGGGGCCAGCTAAACGGCGCCGTCCAGCTCTACCACAACAACGGGGTAAAGTTCCGAACAGAGAGTGACGGGGCCAGGGTCTACGGGCATCTTTACCCCGACGCCAATGACTCAAAACTGTTGGGCAAAAGCGGCCTTGCTTGGGCGCACTTCTATCTGCACCAAGGCAACACGTTCTCGTCGGGCGGCTACTGGACGTTGCGTTCCCGAGACTCCGACCGACAGGTCATGGAGTACGTTTCCAGCGAACGGTTCAAGAAAGACATCGTAGACCTATCGACTGAAGAGGCGTATCAGATTCTTGATGCCCGTCCTATCAAGTTCCGAGGCATTGAGGACGACGACGACGTTCCGTTGGAAGCTGGTCTGTCTGCCGAAAGCTTGCACGAAGCGGGCTTTGAGTATGCGGTCCGTTACGACGAGGGACATTGGGGTGAAACGCCTCGCAGCGTCTACTACGACATGCTTACTGCACCGCTCATCAAGATCTGCCAAGACTTGCACGCTCGGTTGACTGCACTAGAGTCAACACCATGAATGTAACAGCTGAAGAAGTAGTCGCCATGATGCAGAATCGGTTCCCCAAGGAACTAGAGATCTGCGTTCTGGCTATCCAGAACCAGAAGGCAATGCAGCAGATCGCTGAGTTGTCTGCTGTAGACGCCGAAGATACCGCCGATTAAGCGGTAAAACGCTGTCCAGAGCCTATTAGGAGGCTCCGATGGCGTATCAGTTTACTCTTCCTACTGCTGAGGCAACGGCGTTTGCGGCTCAGCGTGATGCTGTTGATTACGGGTATCAGCAGCAGCTGATTCAGAATGCTGCTCAACGGTCTGCGTTGAATGTTGAGCAGACGCAGGCAAGTCGTGACTTGGCGCGTCAGCTCAACCTTTCTCGTCAGCAGCTTCCTGGCATGTATGCACAGCGCGGCTTGTTGCGTTCGGGTATCTACGGTCGTGGTTTGGGTGAGTTTGAAGAGGGCCGCATGATGGCGGAGTCTCGTCAGGAACGTGGTTTCAATCAGCGCCGTCAGGCGTTGATGAACGCTTTGGGCGAGTCTGACATCAATCGTGCGATGCAGTTGGCGAACATTGATCTGCAGGAGGCGCAGCGTCGCTCTGCGATTGCTGCGATGCTGCAGGGGGCTATGTAATGAGTTGGTACGACGAAGTCAAAAAGGCTTTGGGAACGGCTGCGGATGTTGCGCCGTCTGTTCCGATTCCTACTTTGGGCGGGACCACCCTCGGAGACATTGGTGGGGCTATTGGTAGCGGCTTTGGTTTGGGCGATGCTGCACGCGACCTGACAGGCGCTGTTGAAGGCGTCCCGTTTTTGCAAGATCTTGGCCAAGGCGCCATCGACATGTACAAAGACTTGTCGGACGCGCCTGTCTACAGCAGCGCTATCAACGTTTTCGAGGGTGCTTTTGGTGCGTTCGCCAACGTCTTTGGGGGCTTGCCTGACGAAGCTAAGGCGGTGTTTAACGCTTCGGACGTAAACCCGTATGACGAGGCTGGTAGGTATCGTCGTGATCGCCAGCAGCAGCTGGCTGATCAGCAGATTCAAGAGTACAGGATTCTTGAGGACGCAGAGAACGCTGCTGGTTGGGCTTCGTTGCTGTCTCGTACTGGTGCTGGTTCTGCTGGCCGTACTGTTGTTGATGAGCAGAAGCTTCGGATGTCTGAGGCTGCTATTGAAGACACGTTGATGCGTGGTATGGCTCAGATTTCATCGCAGTACACGATGATGGCTGAGGAGCTGGAGCGTCAGCGTCAGACGTCTGCTGATGAGATTGATCGTGCTCGTTTGGCTGCGATCGAGTCGATGACTCGCCTGCAGCAAGACATGGCTGACCGCAGTAGTGCAACGCAGGCTGACATTGTGGCTAACGCTGCTCGGACTGGCGGCAACATTGAGGCTGCTACACAGGCGGCGTTGAGCCGTTTGGGCACTACTAGTGGGGTTGTGTCTGAGGGTATCCGTAGGCGCCTTGGTGAGGAGGGGCAGGTTGAGCGTGAGTTGGCTGGGTCCGAGAGTGACATTCAGGCCGATTTGGCTGCTCGGTTGGGTCAGATTTCGCAGGGCGCTATGGACCGTCAGCGCAACTTGGCTGAAACTACTGCTTCTGGTTCGTCTGCTGAGCTAGCTAATTTGGTTACTCGGATTTCTGCTGAGCGTGCTGCTGAGCGTGCTTCTACCGAGTTTGAGTTGTCTGAAGGTGCTCGTCAGCAGATTGTGGAGCTGGTGTTGAACCCGCCGACAAAGAAGGTTGGCGGTCGTGCTAAGGGCGATTTGAACAAGTACGCGTTGGAGCTTGAAGTCATGCAGGGCCTTGGCTTTACTCCTGCTCAGGCGTTGGCTGCTGTTGCTGGCAACTACGAAGACGATCTGATTCAGGGCAGGGCTAACCCGCAGTTTGATGAGGATGACTTTGCTGCTCAGGTGTTGGCTGAGGCTTCTCCTGAACAGCAGCAGTTGGCGATTGAGGCTGCTCAGGAGAAAATCTTGAAGGATCCTCCGCTGTCTGCGCTCACAGGACTTGGGTAATCCATGGCTGACCTCTTTGATGTTGAGGCCAACGCGTCGTTCGATCAAGCGCTGCAAGACATCGCTGGCAAGTACAACGTGTCTGTCGATGCCGTCCAAGGCGTCATCGACAACGACCCTGTGCTGTCGCAGTTCGATCCTGACAATCCTGAGGATTGGCAGATTGATTTCAGCAAAGCTCAGGTAACGGATGACACGCCTGGCCAACTGTCGGATTCGTTGCTAGAAGCGATTCGAAAGGGCTGGGAGAACGTAGGCACGTCTGAACCTGAAGACTTCTTCAGTTGGAAAAACATCGGGTCTAACTTGTTGCGTGTCATCGACACGCCTCGTGCCATCGTGACGTCTACGGTCAAAGAGCTGGGCGACATCTTTGTCGAAGGTGAAGATTTCTCGCTGGGCGAGTTTGCCGATCAGGCATTCGGTAATGAACGCATCGGTTTCGGTGACGTAATCGAAGACTGGGCGCCTGGCCTGGGCGAGATCGAAATGTTCGGTGTAAAACCGCTGGACAACATCGCTGGGTTTGTAGGCGACGTCGTTCTCGACCCGTTTACTTGGTTGACGTTGGGTTCGTTGCCGTTGGCGAAGCAGGGCACGATGGGTGTCGTCCGTTTGGCTGCACGCAACGGCGACATTAGTTTGGCTCGTGGTATTTTTCAGAACGGCATTCGTGCCGCTTCGGGAGATGACTTGGCCCGTTTGACCCAGGTAGGTCGACGCACGGGTCAGCTAGACGCTGACGACGTGCTGTCGGGCGGTCTGCATTTCAGAATCCCTGGTTCGAAGACAATCAGCAGGATGACTGGCGGGCCGAACAAGCCGCACACACTGCAGATTCTGTCGCACGACAACAAGCTGCTTAGGTTTACGCCTCGTTTCGCAGTAAACACCGTGGCTCAGCGTTTCCGTCGTAGCCGCCTCGGTGGCGTGCTTGGCGGCGAAATGACTCTTGCCAAGAAGAACCTGATGGATGCGTCTGTCAGCGACGAGGTTTGGCTGGGGTCTTTCTACCTGATCGAAGGCAACAACATCGGCAAGGGTGTTGCTCGTGCTTTCCAGAACACAATGGAAAAGCGCTGGGCTGCGATTTCCAGGCAGTTGATGGATGAGAACATCACGGGCAAGCAGGCGTATGACGCTCTTGGTTCGGACGTTCCGCCTCCTGGGTTTCCGCCTGCGTTGCATCAGGAACTCAAGGACTTTGCTGAGCAGCTTCGTCAAGAAGCAAACATTGCGGTTCACATCAACAAGATGGACGCCGACAACCTTGAGATTGAAGAGTGGATCAGGTTCCGTGAGGACTGGCAGCCTGCGATTGCTACGCCCGAGTGGCAAGAATGGCTGCGTAAGAGCCGTCGTAAACTGAAGGAAGATGAACCGTGGTTGGCTTCGTTTGAGAAACGAGCCAACATCCGTGACGGTGAAGAGTTTCTTGGGACCAGGCTGGTCAAGGCCAGCGAACACAAAGATGGGTTGACTCCTCGGCAGCAGGCAGCCGAGATCATGGAAGACATCCTTGCTGAACGAGGCGAGGACTTCCTGAAGTGGTTCGATGACGACTTGTACTCGGCCATGGATCAGCACATCGGGATCCTGTCTCGCCGCATCCAGGGCAAGTTCACTGAGAACTACCTGAAGGAAATGGGCATCGTGTTGTCTCGTGAGGTACGAGACAACAAGGCGATCATCGCTACGAAGTCGTACCGTTACGTTGAGAAGCGGCTTGCTGAGCTGCACAACGAGCAGGCTTTGGCTGAAGCCCAGGCTACTGCTGCTGCCCGTTTGGCTGTTGACGGCACTCCTGAGAGTCGTGCCGCTGCTGCCCGTGTGGAGCAGGCCCGTCGGGCTAAAGCTGAACGATGGGGTGTCAATCTGGAAGAGCCTGAGGGCGCCCAGATTTGGCGTGACATTGGTGATGATCTGAACACTGCAGCTGATGAGGCTCGTGCAGCTTTAAATGCGTTCAATGATCGTGCTGACGATGCGTTGGTGCAGGCCGAGTCTGCGGCTCGGTCTGCAGAGCGCGTGTTGGAGAAAAGCGAGCAGGCCGCCAAGGATGCTTTGGACGGCTTGGATCAGCTAGTAGCGGCTCGTCGGGCGTTGTATGCCGAAGGCGAGAACATTGCTCGTGCTATCGACAACGGCATTGAGGCGGCTACACCGTTCTTGAAGCGGCTGGAGGAGCTGAACCAAGAGATCCGCGAGTTGGACGATGTGATCGTTCAGGCCAAGGCGGACTACTTCGTCAAGCTTGGCGAAGTTGACGAGCTGTTGGCTGCCCGTGCAAAGTCCGCACAGGTTGTCAAGGGTGGCGAACAGACGATTGCTGAGATTGACGACGCAATCAGGACGTTGGAACACATTTATCGCACGCCTAAGGACGAGCCGATAGAGATTGTTCGTGCCTTGCAGGACAAGCTGTTGCCGACGTTGCAGTCGTTGTCAAAGGTGATGAGGTTGCCGCCGAAGCGGGTGCCTGCAACGGGAACTCAGGCCCTTGACTACATCAAGGATCTGCAGCGCATCAAGGGTCAGATCGCCCCCGTTGTAGCCGCCCACAAAGGAATCATCCGTGAGTCAGCTGAGCTGATGCGTACTCGTGAGATCTTCACGGATGCTCAAGCTTGGCGCCAAGAGCTGCTGGATGAGATTGACGAGATCAACGAGCTTCTTGAAGGGGCTATTGATCCTGCGTTTGCTGATGAGTTGCGGCTTGTGTTGGAACAGTTGGGTGCCAGCAAGAACGGCTACTTGACGTATGGCGGCGAGCAGATCGTTTGGTATCACGGTTCGCATCGTGGCGAGATTGATCTGGGGTTCCGACCTGAAACTTCAGACATGAACACACGCGAGCTGGATTCTTTCTTAGGGATGCATCTCGCTCAGAACGTGGAGTTTTCCTTCGCCAACTATGCGATGGAAAACCCTGACAATCTTGCTGGTTTCTTGGTGAGGGCAGAGAGCCCTGTGATCTTTGGCGGCGACATGGACCACATTATTCGTGGCATGCGTGCTCCCGAGACAGACAAGTCGTTCAACCTGCGAACTCGTGGCGCAGGTCTGGCTTTGTTGCACGCCAAGATGTTGGAATCTGGGATTCGCAACGGGCACTACACGTTGGAGATTCTTCAAGATGCAGGCGTGCCGTATGCCGCTGAAATCATGGAGGTCATTGAGCGGACGGGTCGGTCGTACCTTGAAGTAGCAAAAGACTTTGCGGACCCTGCAGCCCGAGACATGGTTGACAACATCTCGCTGAACATCGTTGCGGACCCCCAGCGAAATCGAGCGTTGCGTGAATTCTTGGGAAGCCGAATAGCTCCCGAGATGTCTGAACTTGAATTCCGCCATCTGATCACGTCGACGCTGTTGGGTATGGAGCAGCAAGGCAACAACGCTGCTCGGCTGTATCAACTGAACATGTCGTTGCCTTCGTCGAGAATGAATTGGCGGGGCAACAAAATCAACTTTGACGATCCCCAAGTAGACCTTGACAGTTACTTCTTTGACGAGATCAAAGAAGCCATCGTCGACGGGGTCAAGTACGACCCGAAGAAGCCTCTAATCCCAGCCGAAGTTGCTACGAGCACTGCTATTGTCGACAACGCTGGCGGATTCTTCGACGACTTTGTTTACCCCGTAACTAGCAACCGATGGACGGTAGGTCGTGAAGGCGCTGACCAGCTCATTCGGAACGTAACCAGCGACTTTGTTGGTGAGTTGCGTGGGGAAGGCTACGACTCGATCCTGTACTCGCTGCGTGCAGACCAGGGCAGTTGGGCTGTGATTCCGTTGTCTGATGCACAGTTGGAGTTGGCCCCTGTAGGAACCACAGCCCGTGAGGGTGGCATGGGTCTAACACGAGCACAGGGTGCTCGTGGCGGCATGCCTATTCCAGACGTGTCTGCAGGTATTGCTTCGCAAAGGGTATTGCGAGATACGTTGGTTGAACTCTATGGCGGAATGGACGCAATGAGGCAAAGCTCATTGGCTGACATGCCTTTGGGGCAGGCTTCGATTACGATTCAAGATTCGACTGATGGTCTTCGTGCTGTTCTTGACATGTACGATCCCGACTTTATTGATGTTGGCAACGTGCCCAAGTTGGCGGATCGTGCAGCGGCTTACGAAAACGAGCTGTACGAGATTTTGATGGAGTTCAGGAGAAACCCGTCTACTGCTGGAATGGTGAAGACGCTGTCATCGTGGCGTGGCCGTGGTGCTCAGTTGTTGGGGGCGTGGCGCAAAGAACTTCGTCGCATGATGGACGAGTTTGAGATCGAAGATCTTGCTGACCTAGAGGATTACGCCGACGATTTCGGGGTTGACGCGTCAATCCTTAGCAACTCGGCTGCGGTTGTCCAGTCGTTGGAAACGTTGCTGTCTGATTCGTTTGGTGCGATGCAAGACGTGACTAGAGCTGTCAATGCGTTGAACGAAGCTGCGATCACCAAGGTTGTCAAGAACGGCACCGAAGGCTGGCTCGTCTCCACGATCAATAACACGGTTGCTGCGTTGCGCGACAAGCGCATGCTGTTGATGTACGAGAAGTTCGAAGAAGCTGATGCTTTGGGCGATGTCGTCAACGACATGCACGGCACAGCTGTAGAAGCCCAACAGCAAGTTGCAAAGAATCGTGCCCGTGTGCGTGAGCTTCAGCGCAAACAGGTCGATACCGAGGTTCGGCTTGAAGACGAAGCGTTTGAGTTGGAGCAGAAAGAGCTGGAGCTTCGCAATCAGGCCGATGCGGCGCATCGGCGGGCTGAAGAAATCGAGACGGAGCACTACAAGAAAGTTGATCGTGAAGCTGAACGCTTGTACGACGAGGTTCTGCAGGCCGAAGCAGACCATGCTTCGATCGTTCAATCGTTGCGTCTACAGGCGCAGGCGGATCAGGCTGCTGCTGACCTGATGCGGATCAACGGTGACGTTGATCTGCTGGAGTCTCGGTTTGCGAAGATGACGTTGCCTGAGCGCACCACGATGATTGGTCGAGTCATGGAGGGTTATGTGCCGTTGGGGGCGACTGGGCAGATTCCTGCCGAGGTCGCTGAGGCGATGCATGACGTCAACAAGATCTTGGGCGCTCGTGGCTCTAACGCTTTCGTGAAGCTGTTTGATGCGGTGAACGACTTGTTCAAGTCGTGGGCTATCGCTTCGCCTGGGTTCCACAGCCGCAACTTCTTCGGTGGCGTGTTCAACAACGCTTTGGCTGGTGTAAACGCTGATTCGTACAGGCGGTTCCATGCGCTGTACGGGCCTGTGCGTAAGGCTATGGCGGAGGGCGCGTCGGTCGAAGATCAGGTCAGGGCGATGTACAGCGGCAAGCGTGCACAGCAGCTTGCTCAGACGGCCGAGGGTCAGCGGATCTTGGTCGGCATGGAGCAGATGATTAGGTTCGGCATGCTGAACGGCGGTCAGACCACAGAGCTGGCGAACATTGCTCGTCTGCGTGGCCAGCCTGGCCAGCGCAGACTCAACCCGTTCAACCCGAACAACCTTGTGACTGGTGCTCTTCGGACTCCGACTAGCCACGTTGAGAACTATCTGCGTGGAGCGTTGGCGTTGGATCGGTTCATGAAGGGCGGAACGATTCAGGACGCTTACAGCGACGTGTACAAGTACCACTTCGACTACGACGATCTGTCGGCGTTTGAGCGTGGCGTGATGCGTCGTGCGGTGCCGTTCTACACATGGACTCGTAAGAATCTGCCGTTGCAGATCGAGATGATGTTGACGAACCCAAAGATCTACAACCGCACGTTCTCCTTGAAGCGTGAGCTTGAGCGTGACGCTGAGGCTGAAGGCGCTATGCCGAAGTGGATTGCAGAACGGTTCAACATCCAGTTGCCGTTGACGATGGGTGGCGACAACTTGGTGCTGGTCCCCGACCTGCCGTTCACTGACGTAGACGAGGGGTTCAACGTGCGGCGTCAGTTGGCGAACACTTCGCCGCTAATCAAGGTGCCGTTGGAGATGACGTTCGAAACGAACTTGTTCTTCGGCGGAGCGAACCGCAGCAGGCAGCAGCCTGTGCCTGATGCGTGGCGTGTGCTGTTGGCTCCTGCGATCCCGCCGTTGCGGGCGGTTGGTGCGATCAATGTGGATGACGACGGTCGCCTTGTGGCGACCGAGGAACACATGCGTTGGTTGGAGTCGTTCTTGCCTGTGTTGGGCACGTTGCGTCGTTTGATCCCGACGTCAGACGATCCGAAGACTGAAGAGCGGTACATCCAGAACATGGTGAACTGGACGTTTGGTCTTGGTATCCGTCGGATCACTGAGCGGGAACGCGAGTTTGAGTTGTGGCGGAGAGAGAACCCCGCCTTCTTTGAGTGAGGAATGACTATGTCGAAGATTCGTACTGAGCCTGTGCTGATCGCCAACCTGATTGTGGCTGTAGCCGCCATCATCGGGCTGGATCTGGACGGTAGCGAGTTGGCTGCCGCTATCGGCACGCTGACTGCCACGACTGTGGCGGTGCGGCGGGCTGTGACTCCCGTCTAGTCCCAGTCGCAGCCGCCGTCGTAGTCGATTTCCCACACCCAGTCGTCGTTGCGCAGGTAGAAGATGTCTTGGATCTCTTCAGCGGTCAGGTCGAAGTCGATTTCGTGACGTTCAGCTAGTTCAGGGTTTTCGATCAGGTAGCGGGCCAGCGGTGCTGCCGCTGGCCGCATCATCTCTTCGATCGTTTGAGCGATCTGCATGATTGCGATCATGCCCATCGGGCACGGATGGTCGTCTAGGTGACGCAGGTGCATCCGTAGCGCTGCGATCCATGACGGTGGCCAGCGCATGACTGTGACGCAGTAGCCGTCGTCGCTGATGTAGGCGCCTGACATGTCTGTGGGTACGACGGACTGAGGGTCGGCGGGGGTGTTGCAGATGTCGACACCCATCTGGTGCAGCATCTCCAGCCATTCCTCAGTCTCGTCGATTCCGCTCACGTCGCCTCGTGTTCCTCAACGTATTCGAACAGGTCTTGCATGTTGTCTTCATCGAAGATGAGCCAGTCGCCTTCGATGGTGTGGACGAGCCAGTCGGTCGGTTCGATCTCAAACGGGTTGTTGAAGATGAACAGGGTGGCTGTGTTATTGCGGACTTCGTCTTGTTCGTAGTCGGGTGGCAGTTCGTCTTCTAGCACCCAGTCCTGTAGGCGTTGGGCGCCGTACACGGTTCCGTCGTATTGGACGGCTGCGGCTGTGGTGCCGAGGCCGTCGAAGTATCCCATGGCTGATGTCATTCGGTTTCCTTTACTGTGTGTCGTTCTAGGTATTCCGCTACTTCGGGCACATCTTCTAGCACCTCTCGGAGCTTGTCCAAACCTCGTGCGACTGTCAGGTAGCAGGTGCTGCGGGGCAGCTTCATTCGGCGGGAAACAGATTCGTAAGTGTCTTGGCCGAGAACGATCGACACGAGAGCTTCAGCCTCTCGTGCCGTCAATGTTTCCTCTATGGCGTCTAGGAGCGCTTCTCGTAGCTCGTGGAGCTTTTCGGCTGTGTACCCACCCAGAGGAGCGTGGGGGGCTTGCATGAGCTTCTCAGTGGCTGTGAGGACACGTTCATCGTATCCTAGCACATCGATCAGGTCTGACGAGATCTCCCGAGGGCCACGCCAACGGCGGACGCCGTCGGCGTCCTGCTTCGAATCCCGCATAAACGGGCGCTTAGGTTCCGCTGGTAGTCCCTCGGCCACGAGTATCCGCTCCCATTTCTCCTGCAGCGCAGCACGGTCCTCAACGGAAGGTTGGGTGCGTCTACGCCTCGGTTGTGATTGACCCATGGGTTTCGCCTAGCTCTGCCAGAAGGTCGGCAGGGAAAGCCCAGTATGGCTTGGGAGGGTCGTCGTTGAATTGATCCTTCTGGATCCGCTTGTCTCTGTGTGCCAGCACTTGGTGCAGGTTGTCGAACGGCACGACGATGCACCGTTCGTTGTGTTGGTCGTAGAAGAACAGTTCGACGGGATGCAGCTTGTGCCACGAGATCAGCGATGCCCAGTCAGCGAGCTTGATCTTGCCTAGCTGGTCCCGCCCGAACCCTTTGCACTCTACGAGGCTGGCGCTGGTGAGGAAGTCAGGGGTGTGGCGGATGAACTCGGGCAGCATTGACATCCGCAGGGGCGGTCGGTCTAGTCCGTATCGCACCCATCCTCGGTCGTTGCTGTCGAGCCAGGCCACGCACTGCGCTTCGGCAGCGTCTCCCATGGCCGTGTACCTGTTGCTCCACGACTGGTCCCTGAATGCCCCCATCAGTCCAGTTTCTTTTTCAGATACAGCCAGCCGCCGTCAACAGCAAACGGCTCGTAACCATCTTCGATGATCGGGCGCCAACGGTTCTGCATGTCGAACTGGGCACGCTGCACGTCCCACGCAGGCTTACGCTGGGGCGGTGGCGTAGGCGCCACCGCTTTCTTCGTCGCCTTCTTCGCAGCCTTCTTGGTCGGCTTCTTCGGTTCCATTACCACTTCACCTTGTCTGCCCAGTACGCCGCCGACATCTTCCCCTTGGAGATGTTCTTGCCGTGGCGGGCCTTGAACGACTTCTGTCGTGCCTTCTCGGACTTGGACGACGGGTTTTTGCCCGCACCCTTCACGCCCTGCTGACCGAAACGAATCGTCTTGATCTGATCGCCTTCCTTGGCGACTACGACGTGCGACTTCTTCGGATGGTTAGGAGTGCGCTTCGGCTTGTTGTAGCCAGACACGCCTGCACGTTCCAGCCGTGGATCCTTCTTCTTCTTCTCGGCCATTACCGCTTCTTTCCCTTGTGCAGGCCATGCTTCGCATGCTGCTTGCCCTGCTTCGTTGCTTCGCGCTTCTTCCTGTTGGCAGCAGCCAGCTTCTTGCGGCCTGCTTCTGTTGACTTCAACTTCTTGACCTGAGCCGCAGGCATGTACGCCTCGCCCGTCGCTTTGCGTCCCTGCGTGGACGGCTTGCCAGAAGCAGTGCGCCACTTCTGCTTTGTCCATTTGTCCAAAGACTTCTGCGACTTCTTCTTGGCAGCCATTACTTGTACCCGCCGCCCTTGGCCTTGTACTGCTTCGCAAGCATCTGAGCCTTACGGGCAGACCACTGGCCAGGCTTGCCGCCTTTGCTGCCTGCCTTGATCTGGTTGAACAGGTTCTTGCGCATCGTGGGCTTCGTGTAATTCCCTGCCTCGTTCACACGAGACTTAGACTTAGACGCCCGCTTCGCTGGCTTCTTCGCTGCCATTCTCGGCTCCTTCCAGATCTACAGGTTCGTCGGCAACCCACTCGCCGTCAAGCATTCGCTGTGCGACGGCAGGGCTGATGCCTGCCCGTCGCATCACGTCAGCCATGATTCCGTTCAGTACACGCTGCGTCATTGGCAACTCTCACACGACTCGGGGTTCTCTAGGTCACAGGCGCCGACGATCTCTTCGTCTGCGTCGTCGCCCCAGTCGATAGCGTCGTCGAACTGCTCAGCCAGATCGCCCAGCACTTCCATCAGACGACGAGGATGCGGTGATACTTCGCTCATCGCTTCTTCTTCGTGGCTTTCTTGGCAGCCTTTTTCGCAGCAGTTTTGCCAGCCTTCGTGTACGGGTACTTCTTACCACCGACGTTCGGCATGTCTTCCTCCTGGGTTTTCCACAGGTGCCCTGTGGTTGTGGACAATAACACCGAGATCTGTTTGTCATCGACATACGCAATCCCGTTTAACGCATCTAGGACGGCTTTCAGGTAATTGTCGATGTCTCCCCGCATCAAAGACGGCAGGTCTGTAGGCGCCACCTCTACCCACATGCCGTGTTTGTCGAAGTCGACAGACACCAACACGGGGCCTTCCAGCGGTTTGCGTTTACCGAACTTCTTCTTCCACAGGGCTGCGATCTCGGCCTCGTGTTGCAGCGTGGCTGTGGGTGTGAACACTCGCCCACGGCGCCCAAGCCGAGGGCGTTGCTTCACCTTCGGCTTGAGCTGCATGTACATGCGCATGGGCTTGCGTCTGGTCATCGCCACTCAATCCCTTTGGCTTCTAGCTGTTTGATCTTGCGGCGTTGCCTGCCTGACTTGCCGCCCCAGATCCCCATCCACTCGTTGTTGTCTAGGGCGAACCGCAGGCACTCGTCTTTGACGGTGCAGGGGGCACACAGCTTCTCTGCTTGTTTCTGTGCAGAACCGCCCCGTTCGGGGAAGAAGTAGTCGGGGTTGATCTTGGTGATGCGGCAGTGAGCCTGTTCGACCCAGTCCTGGGCTGCATTCGTCAGGTGTTCAGCCATCGAGATCCTTCGACACAACCAGCAGATACACGACAGCTATCAGCCACAGCAACGCCATGAATCCGATGCACTCAAGCATCTTCGCCGTCTGCCAGTGCTGAGGGGTAGCCGCAGGCTGCGTAGCCTGCGATGTCTACCCAGTGGTCCCTGAGTGCTGGCGAGGTCTTCATGCGTGCCACCTTCACCAGCATCATAAGCACAGCTACGTCTGCTCGTGTGAATGGGCTGCGCATGTACGCAGACCACAGGCGGGCGATGTCGTCGAAGTTGTCTTCGGGATCGCCGTAGTCCTTGTTGCGGTCGCTGCAGACAGCTTCTTCTGCTTCCAGCAGCACAGCCCGTCGGTTCTGTTCGCTCACGGTTGCCTTCCTATGACACAGCCCCAGATGCTTTGGCCAGCATCCTGTCCAGCTGTGGTCGTCCTCTGTCTGCACGATGATCCCACTTGGGTGCGTGCTGGTCATGCGCCTCGTACAGGAACTCCTGTGCTTCGGACAGAGACAGGTCGCACTTGGTCAGTTCACGGCTGAAAGCCCACAGCCATTCCGAACGATCGTCCTGCCGTCCGCAGCCTTGTGTGTACATGTGCCAGGCCAGGCCAGACATGCGTCGCCGTGCCGACTTGGCACGGCTCACGCCGCCACTGCCGAAACTCTTGGCCGTCACCAGCTGTGGTGCCTTGTACAGGGCAGCCAGCGGCTCCAACGTGGGGGCGTCTACAGACGACTCGTGTGCGGCTGTGACGAACTCGTCCAGCGTGTGATCGACGACCATGCGGCGATGCTCGTCGGCCCCAGGGTTGTCGCCTGGGTATGGCAGTCTGACGTAGTTGCCGACTGCGCCGTCTGCCAGGGTCGACTGCTTCGGGTTGATCTCACGGGTGGGTGCCTGTGCGATCTGTGCAGCAGCGAGCAGGGCGTGGCGCATGAGTTGTGCGGGCAGCCAGTCTTGGGCGAACACCCAGACGTGGTAGCCCTTGGAGCGTGAGCGTTCGATCCAGCCTGTGACGCCGAACTTGCGGAGAACGGTGACGATGTTGTTGGCGTGGATCAGCGACGCTTCTTCGCCTTCGTCTACGTCGATGCAGCCCCAGTGAACGACGAACCCGTCGGAGGTTTGCACCATCGGGTACACGCCTGCCTGTGGGCCGCCGTCTAGGTGTTGCTGCATCTGTGTGACCCACCAGGCCATGTGGTCGGCGGTGGTCTTGTGTGGGCTGCGGTCGCAGCCACCTTCTTCTGTGCCGATGACGGCAGGGTTCCCTTGGAACAGGGTGATGAATGTGTCGGTCATGTCCCCCCTAGAACATGGGTCGGTCGGCACCTTCGGCTGCTGGCTGGGTAGCTGCCACTTCGTCCTTCAGGGCTTGTAGGGCTGCAGCGTTGTGCTCGGCTCGTGATTGTGTGGGGCCTGCGCCGTCGTCGGGACGGACGTAACGGTCGCCCTCTTGCATGGGCCTGATGGCGCCTGTTTCTGCAGCGATGTGCAGGTCGACGTAGCCCGTCTTCGACGGTGGCCGTTTGTTCTTGACGACACCGACGGTGATGCTGTTCTGCTCCGCTTCGCGATCGTAGGCGTCCAGCGTCTCGTCTTGGCACTTGCGGAACACTTCGACCACATAGGTCGCTTCGTTCTCTCCGCCGTACCGCATGCCGTCCATGCCTTTGGCTTGGCCTCGTTCGCCACGCTTGCCCTGATGCAGGCAGACGACGGGGCGTTTGGTGCCTTTGGCAAACCGCTTGAGTTCCTGCACCTTCCATGTGACGCCGTCGTGGTCGGCGTCACCAGGGATCAGTTCCAGATAGTCGATGAAGATGCCCTGTGTAGGCGCCTCCCAGTACGCCTCGCATTCCATGACAGCCTTGCGCATGTCATCGAAATCGAGTCCGTCGTCGATGACGACGAGGTTCGGGAAGTCGTCGGCAGCGACGGTCCTGAGCAGTTCGACCATGTCGTTGTCGCCAGCTTTCAGGGCCTGTTCGACATGCTCGGGGTTCAGCCCTCGCATGATGGCGGCGAGCTTCATCAGCACTAGCTCGGCCATCTCGTCGGGTGTGAACAGGATGAAGCGGCCGTGGGCGTTGTTGCAGATGGCCTGCATGACCAGCTGTGTCTTGCCGCTGTGTGCTCGTCCTGTGACGAAGCACAGGTCGCCGTTGCCGACGCCTCGCATCATCAGGTCTAAGTCTCGGATGCCCCACATCAACCGTCCTTCGGTGTTCTGTAGGGCGTCGACCAGCGGGTCTACCGCTGAGTTGAGATGACGGACGAACCTCCACTCGGGGACAGACGCAGGTTCGTCTACGTCTGTCCCCGTGCCATGGGAGGTGGTCTGTGCCGCCTCGATTGCGGCGTCGATTGAGTCGTCATCCAACAGTCGTGGCAAAGCCATTATGCCTCCCAGGCAGGTTGGTTGGGGCAGAGAGCGCCTGTGTGGGGGGTGGTCGCCCCCTGCCCCAGATCGTGGACGGCTTACAGCCAGACCGCCAGACCCGATTCCTTGTGCTTCAGGTCGGGGCTGTTCGGCTTGTACTCGCCAGCCGCCTTCTTCGGGCGGTTGTCCCAGAACTCGTCGGGGGCCGCCTGGTAGCGGGCGGTGCCCCACGCCTTGTTCGCAGCCTTCTCGGCCTTGTCACGGGTGTCGGCGGGGTGCGGCGGCATCGGTGACACAGCCGCTGCGGGAGCAGCGGCAGGAGCAGGAGCGGGAGCGGCGACGTTCTGTGCGCCAGGGAACTCCTGATGAACCAGATCTTCGAAGTCGGGTTCGTAGTCGGGAACAGCCTGCACGACGGGGGCCACGGCGCCCGTCTCGGCAGCGATCCGCCACACGACGGAGTCGATGTAGGCGGCGGCCTCGGCCAACGCCTTGTCTGTCTTGCCAGCAACGATCATGTCGATCGCTCCCTTGACCGCCACCTGCGCGACGATCAGCTGGTCCTTCGGGCTGAAGTCAGCCTTGCTCATGTTGCCCTCCTGTGGGCCTGTATGTGGGGTGCTCTGTTTTGCCCCCCAACTGGTTTCCAACGTAGACCGAGCCTTACGCAACGGTCCAATCATCGGATGTGTTGGCCCTTGCAGGTGCCCCATGCGGGGCACCACTTCTGACTGCACAGAGCGTGCTGGTCGTTCTTGGGCCAAGGCACGTCGACACTCATCCCCTCGCGCATGGCTACGAAGCTGCGCAGCTGCTCTAGCAGCCACGCAGCATGGCCGTGTGTGCGGGTGGTGTCGAACGTGTCTGCGATCGGTTCAGGCGTCTTAGTGACGACTGCGAACGTGAATGGGATTTCCCATTCATCTCCGCCCCAGAAGATTTCCAAGGCGGCGGCTTCGCCGTGGGCGTCTACAAGATCCTGTAGGCGTGCGGCTGTGGCGTAGAAGGTGGGCTGGACGTACCAGCGGTCGATCTCCCAGCCGACGTAGCGGTCGAGACGGGCGGCGGTCTTCCAGTCCCACAGGCGCCCGTGTATGTCGCGCGCGTCCCATGTGCCTGACAGGCGGATGGATCCGTCTGGTGCCAGTGGCACGTCGAAGTGCCGTTCGATCTCGGAAGGGTCGACTGGCGGGACATGCGGGACGACACTGACGTCAAGCCGTCCCGCACATCCTTCCAGCTTGCTTCGCAGGGTGTCATCTCCCTTGATCTGGACACGCTGGAAGTCACCAGCTTCCAGCCGTGTGTCCAGCCAGGCCATGGCATCGTGCAAAGCTTCCCCGTGCCCCAGACCGTGTAGGCGCCCCTCCATGTATTCATGTACCGCTGTGCCCAGCACGGTTGCGTCTGAGTCTGGGGAGTCCCAGGCGGGGTCAAACGCTGAACGTCGACCCCGCTCTGGGCACATCAGGAAGTCCTTGGCCCACGACTGGCGGAAGGTGTGGGCCGACTTCATGTCACACGCGCTTTCCACGGGCCAACCGTGTGCGCTCGGTGTTCGCAGCGGCTTCGCCGCCGTTGCGATGGAGGTACTGGTAGAAGGCCCATGTCGTTCCATCGTAACCGAGGGTTACGAGATGGTCATACACTGCCTTCTTCGTGAGGTGAGGGTTCTGCTGCCAGACGGCTGAGCCGTACTTGCAGTACATCTTGCGTACCTGTGAGATGCTGAGTCCTCTGGTGGTGTAGGTCGACTCGTCGTCGTCCCGAACCTGCAGGTTGAACAGCAGTTCTTGCATGGCGTCGTAGCGGTCGACCCCTTCGGGCCATTCGAAGAACTTGTCCATCACAGACACGAGGTCACGCTGGCGGACCTGTGACTCCAGATAGTCCAGCAGCGGTAGCTCTTCGGGCACCCTGTACACGCCGTGCGTGATAGTCACAGGATCTGCAATAGTCACGTCATCAAGGTCTGTGCGGGCACCGCCAGCCAATTCGTCGGCCAACGGAACGTTGTCCATGTAGCCCATCACTTGCCTCCCGTTGCCCAGTGCATGTCGTCGGCATGGGCACGCGCTCGTGACCACGCATGCTCGCCTGTGAACTTCACGAGGGGCTTGCCGCTGGGTGAGTAGATCACCCGTGCTACGAGGTTCTGGTCGTCGACTTCTACTTCGTAGTTGCCGATGTTGTAGTCGGGAACGAACATCACTCCTCCTCTGCGATAGTCACCCCATCAGGGGTGATTGTTGCTCCGCTGGGAATCTCTTCCCAGCCTTCCTGTTCAGAACGACGGGCCGATTCCATCTGCTTGGCGTCCTGTTCGAACCGACGGTACGCCTCCAAACGCTCGGTCGCGCCGACGGCGTAATAGCCTGTCGCACGAGCCTGGCGGTGTTTGCGGCGTGCCCTTTCCATGGGAGTTTCACTCATCACTTGCTCCAATCTTTGTAGTCCTCAGGGAGGACGGGTGGTTGTTGTAGTTGGTCTTCGTCTGTGTGCAGGTGGCCTTTCAGGCCACCGTTGTACAGGTTTGGTTGCATCTGTCGCCAGAACTCTTCGGCGTCGGCACGACGCTGCTTGTCTCGCTCAAACCACTTGGCCAGCAGCAGGGTGCCGATGGCCGAAAGGCCAAAGATGATGGCGTAAAACGTGGCTATGTAGGAGTCCATGTAGGTGCCTCCGTATGTCTGTGGATGTCCTTGTTGACATCAACCAACCCGCCGCCCCCGAAGGGGCGACGGACTGGGTGTCGCCTACAAGTCCCGTGAGTGGAACAGGGGCTTCGGAGCGGGCTGTACAGCCACGCTGGTCAGCCACCAGCTTCGGTTGTCGATGATCTGGAAGGTGCGAAGCAGATCTTCTGCGATGCCTTCAAGCTCTTCGATGTATTCGTCCCTGTCGTCGGGCAAGCCGTCTTTCAGGTGGACGTTCACTACTAGACGCATGAGCGTCTCCTTCCTGTGGAATGTGTGTGTGGGGGACCGTAGCCCCCCACATCCACACTCGTCACACGCTCTGCAAGATCCCTGCGGCCTTGTTGGTGAGTGGGAACCGTGCGTTGGCCCATGCCTTGGCCTGGGCCGTCTGCTTGGCACGACGAGTCGTGTCCTTGCCGTGACCCTGGTGCCACAGCTCGTACTCGTTGATCGTCTGCAGGAAGTGCCAGGCGGTCTGCTGACCTCCGATGGTCGGGCCATCGAAGATGTTGCGGAGCGTCTGGCGACGGTTGTGCCAGTTGTGACGGACACGGTCCGATGCATCAGCATCGGGGCGGGGGAACAGCTGCTCCAGCACCGCCTCACCGAAGGTGTAGCGGCTGATGGGCTTGTTCATCAGCGAAGCTGCCCAGGCATCGAACTCGTCGAAGCCGTTGTACGTCTCTACGAGAGCCAGCTTGGCTTCGGCCAAACGGTCGTAGGCGCCGCTGCGGTGCTGGATGCTGTGGAACAGCTCACCGCCGCTCTGAGCGATCCGAAGGGTGTTCTCACACACCACTCGGATGTTGACGCCTTCGATGCGGAACGCACCGCTGCCGTGCCAGGTCGACACGAGCAGCCAGCGATGCATGGCTTCGTCGGTGCCGTCGAAGCGGGGCGACTCGCCCAGATCCGACAGCATCCAGACGAACTTGCCGTCCCACATCTGACCGCACGTCTGGACGTTCAGGCCCAGCGTGTCTGTGATGTCGGCCAACTCTTCGTTCTGCAGTACTTCGTACTTCGGTGAGACGACGGACAGGTTGCGTCCGTTGGAATCCTGCAGGGCGACGTGGCTCTCCACACGGTCCATGTCGTTGGAGCCGTTGTATGACTCCGTCATGGCGTATGTGTACAGCGGCACCTTGCGGACGGACCAGTCGATACCGCCAAGCTCAAGGGCTCGCTGGCCATCGACGAACTCGTCGATGATTGTGCCGATGCCGTGCCACGGCGTAGTGCCGCTGTTCGACATCATGGTTTCGGGAATGGCTCCCATGTCTGTGACCTCCTACGGTCGGTTGTGTGTGTGAAGTCCGAGGACTTCGCCCATGCCACAAAGGTACATGACCCCTGTGACATGGACGCTGCCATCAGCCTTGCTTCGTGTTCAGGGGACGGAACGTCCCGTTGTCGAGTTGCTTGACGATGTTGTAGCCCGTGCCCAGCATCAGCTGGTCGGCCACGATCCGCATCAGCAGATCTCGGATCTGCGGCGTGTCCACGATCTCGGCCAGCGTCCTCGGCGTCATCAACGCTCGGAGAGCGGTGGTGACATCGGGATCGTCGAGCAGCTTCATGAAGTCGGAGACTTCGTTCGGCTCTCCGCTCGACTTGCGAGCGTTGACTGCGTCAACGATGACGTCAAGGTTGGTGCCGTCGAAGTAGTCGGTGATGTCGAAGTTGTACCGAAGGTACTCGGCCACGGCATCCTCCGCAGCAGGCATCACAGCCTCCTGCACAGCATCGTGTACGGCATCTTCGATGAGCCTCGTGATGTCATCCTCAATCTCGTTGAAGAGAACGTCACTGTCGACAGACAGCTCCAGATTCTCGATGGTGATTTGCATTTCGTACCTCCCAGGTACATATGTTTGTGAAGCCGAATGGCTTCGCCCAACACACACACCGCATGGCGTGTGTGCTGGACGCTGTCATCGGGCGTCGTACCGCTTCAGCATGAAGCGGATCTGGCCAGCAACGGAGCGTTCAGCGTCCTCCGCAGCCTCCAGAATCTGCTCGTACAACTCCTGTGGCAACGTGACTCCCACGAAGTGGGTTTCATCTGCCATCTTGGGTCGACCTCGGGCGCCCATCAGGACTCCTCTCCGTAGCCGTTCATCGGGATCTCGATGGCTTTGCCACCGTTCATGTCGGTCCACTGCCATTCCAGGCCGAACATCGACGCTTTCACATGCTGCACAGGGACGCTGAAAGCGACCAGCAGGTGCGGCTTGCGGCGACCGCCTAGCCCGAACTTCATGGCGTTATCGAGGGCTTCAGCGTAGCTGTTGCCCACCGACCAGCCGCCCCAAAACAGGATGGCGAAGTCGAACGTCGGGATCTCCGTGTCCGTCTCGATCGGGGTGGATGTGTCTGTGTCGTGCATGGCGCACTTCCTCTCTGCTCGGCGTCGGGCCGAACTCGATGCCAAACAAGCTACCACAGCTAGTCGGCGTTCGTCAAATCAATGCTCTTGCCGTAGGCATTTGGCTTCTACAGCTAGAGGCATTCGGCATTCAATGAGCCGCCCCATCACGGGGGCGGCGAATGACAGGCATTCGATTGTACACACGGCACTCTCGCGCTCGTCAAACTCCCTGTGTAGGAGCCTGTGATTACGGCTTGTCATTGACGTGGAGATCAGCGATCCACCACGAAGTGGAAAGGATGGACCGTTCGGCCCAATCGATTGCGTCTTCGACGTTCCTGAAAGGACCGTAGAAGGTGAAACCGTCGACGGGATCTCCGAGGACTACGATGTACATGTCTGTGATTCCTTGTGTGGGGCGGGGGCCGAAGCCCCCGCCGTGTGGTGCAGCCTGATGCCTCCTGGCCGCATTGGAGGGAGCAGTTTCAGCCTTGCTCGGGGCGGGATCAGTTGTGCATGTGATCCTCCTGTGATGGTCAGCGAATGCTGACGGGGACGGGGCGGATGAAGCCGTGGTGGTTCGGTGAGCCAGGGACTGGCTTGTAGCGCAGACCCACGATGACTCCGTCATCGTCGAGGAACCGAAGGTCGTGCTTGTCACCGTCGATCACACGGTGACCGAGGTACTCGGTCGGCAGGTCGTCACCACGCTTGACGTCGAAGGGGACGACGACGTTGACATCCTCGGAGAGGATCTCGTGGATCAGATCGTCCGACGTGTTCTCCGAAGCGGAGAAGACGTTGTAGACGTTGGGCTTCGACATCATCCATCCCAACGGGATGTCGGTCCGCTTCGTGTAGGTGAAGAAGATGACTTCGTCATGCTTCTCGATGATCCACGACGGAACGTCGATGTCGCTGGTGCCGTTCAACCGAACGACAAGTTCCTTGCCGTTACGGGCCACACGGGCCTTGTGGCGTGTGATCTCGGCGTCGACAACGGTCCAGAATGGACCGTGCTCGTCGGTGGTTGCAGCCAGCAAAGCTGTACGAGCCAGCTTGGCGATGCCAGCCATGCCGAGTCGACCTGCCATGTGAAGGCAAGCCGCACGGCAGCCCCGTGTAGACGCCACACACAGGTTCTGCCAGACCAGCCAGTCAAACGCTTTGCGTTGTTCGGCGGTAGTGTTGGCTTCCCAAGCGGCTTTGCCGCTGCGGTGTGGCAGCAAGTAGCAGACAATTTGCTCGTACTTGTCTGTGACGTCGAAGTTGTGAGACAACTTGACGCTGTGGGTCTGGGGGGTGAACAAGTACGGAGCCTTGCCGCCACCCAGCATGGTGGAGATGGCAATGAACAAGTTCATTGCGTCGGATGTGGTCATGTGTGATTCCCTTCGTGGGGGTATGTGATTACTTGCGGCTCTTGTCCTTGGAGGGACGGAACGTCCCGCCGTCAAGGTACTTGCCGTCTCGCTTGCCGTGGTTCTCACCACGGTGCGGCTTGCAGTAGAGGCACTGGCCGTCTTTCAGACGGGCCTTGCTTCGGAGTCGCTTTGTCTCGACGGAGTCGATTCCCGACCATGTCATGTGTGTGATTCCCTTCACTCGTTGATCGAAGCGATGACGGAAACTTCGACAACGACGGAGTCGCAGTTGTCAAGTTCGCAGAACTTTGCGATGGTCCCTTCGACCCAACGGATCATTTCGTCCTGTCGTGAAACGACATTCGTGAACCCTTCACGGGCGGCGACGTCACGGTCTTTCCGCAAAGCGGCGATGAGATCCATCGAACCGATGTAGTGGCTCATGGCGAGCTTCTTCTTCATGTCTGTGATTCCCTTCGTGGGGCGTGGTGTTTCGGTGGTCGCCGTTCGACGACGACAACAACTGTACTACGGATCGGCAATAGCTGTCAAATCAGCAATAGTCACCGTAGGTGGTCAGAGCTTCCCTTCATAGGCGATCAGGGCCAGCCAGGCGCCAGCAAGCAGAAGCAGCAGGACAACGGTGAAACCGTTGAAAGTTTCGAAGATGTGCATGTGAATCCCCTGTGTGGGGCGGGGGCCTTCGGCCCCCGCCGACGGGTAACTGTCAGACTGCCCTTCGGGCAATCTCGCTGGCAGCGAACCAAGCTTCGTCACTCTCAAAGAGAGTGCCGCAGCCATGGCACTTCAAGTGGCCCTTCGGGATGTCCCTCTGGGACTCTCGGTACAAGCCCCCTGGAAGGGGGCCGTTGCCGTCGCCACGGCCCTGCACGCCCTGGTGGGTGCAGATCCCCTGTGATTCCAGTCGACGAAGTCGACGAGACTCTCGGGCCATCTCGGCCATTTCGATGTCGGCATCTTGGATGACAGCTTCGGGGTCATATCCGAACGACATAGTCGTTACTCCTCATGTGTGGGGCGGGGGCTGAAAGCCCCCGCCGATGTGTGTGATGTGATGCCTGTCGAGCATCCCGCATGGCCCCCCAAAGGGGGGCCATGGAGGTCGTCTACAGACGACGAAAGCTTTCAGCTTTCGTAACGGATGCAATCCGCTGCATCGAAGAGCTTCTCTTCGATCGTGTCGACGATGTCGACGAAGTCGTCATCGGGATCTTCGTCGTACCACTCCTCAAGAGGAGTGTCGGCTGCTTTCAGCAGCAGCTCAAGATCCCACTTGTCGACGATGACGTAGTCATCGGAGACGTCCTTCAGCCGTCGAGCCAAAGGCTCGACACGCCAGGACTGGCCTCGCTTCACTGCTTTCAGCAGATCACGAATGACAGCTTCGCTGTCTTCGGAGATGGCCTGAAAGGCCAGGAACATGTCGCCGCTGCCACAGCCTTTGTGGTAGCAGGTGACGACCCCTTCGGGGTCGTCGCTGACCCAACGGGGACCGAAGGTCGGGTTGTTCTCGAAATGGTGGATTTCCCACCATTCGTTGCCGCCACGACCTGCCAAAGGCAGGTCGCAGTAAGGACAGAGGATCGGACCGACGAAGTCGGTAACGGATGGGACAGAGGGGAAGCGATTCATCGCTGATCCATTTCTTGGTTTGTGTGGCTTTCAGCCACGGTTTGTGTGAGGCGGGGGCCTTCGGCCCCCGCCATGTGGGGAACCCCTAGAAGGGGTTTTCGCAAAGGACAGAGGATTCGAAGAATCCGTTGTCACGACCCTCTCGGAGAGAGGGAGCGAACTCGATGTCGTCGTTAGACGACCAGTGCCACGCCATGTCATCGAGACTGTCGTGGTAGTACTTGGCAGACTTCGTCTGCGGTCGGCGGGCCGCAGCCTTCGGCTGCGGCTTGGTCTTTGCTTTCTGGGTCATTTCATGACCTCCCATGTGTAAAGCTCCGCTGTAGGAGCCGATGAATTGCTGCGGTCTGGGCCGCTGTTGCCACTCCACTATAGCACACCGTCGACAGCCCCTAGGGGCTGGGATGGCGGCTCTCGACCTACATGCGGGGCGCCGTAGGGTTGCTACAGCAACCCCGCATGTGATCGGTCTGTTTCACAGACCGCGCTGGCCTTTGGCTTCCAGCCAAATGTGCTTGGCGGTGACGTAGTCACCGAAGGAGGTGGCGAACTCCGACCATTCATGGTCGGGGTCAATGGTGGAGTCGAAGACTCCATTGCAGATCCAGCTTTCGAAGAACACATCCTGAAGGATGTGTCCGTCTGGCGAAGCCAGAACTTCGCAAACAAGCTCGGAGAGCTTGGCGCCGTGCATCATTTGAGCAAGCTCAATGATGGCATCTTCGGCTTCCTCGTCGAGTCGTTCCGACTCGACGGGGTGGGTGTGGCCATGAAGTTCATCGAACTTCCTGGCGAACTTGATCTTCAGCTCGACTCGCTCAGCGAAGCTGGCGAGGCGATCGATTGGGGTTGTTTGGTGGTTCATCACTTCGTGATCCCTTGGTTTGGCTCCTACGGAGCTGATGTATGTGAGGGAGGCTTCGCCTCCCCAAGCCATCTCAGCTTGCTGAGATGGCCAGGGGAAGCGGCCCCCCGAAGGGGGCCGCCAGGCCGATCAGGCCAGGCCAGCCTTGCTGGCCAGGTTCATGACGTAGTCATTGGCCTTGAGGACCAATCGGACGACTTCGTCGTCGACTCCGTCACCGAGAATCGGTGACTCTTCCAGCTCTCCGAGCTGGCCCCAGGTGTCGAGAAGCATGTCGTTGTCGGAGACAACGACGTGCTTGCGGTGGGGCTTGGCAATGAAGTCCGTCAGGACTTCATCGACTTCGACACCGAAGGTGGTGAAGGTGTCGGCCAGCTTGGCCCGAAGGGCCAAATCCCGCTCTTGAGAAGCTGTAAGCTTCTGGCTCTTGGCAGGAGCCTTCGGCTCCTGATCGATGGGCCGTTCGGCCTTGGCCGAAGCCTTCGGCTTCGGGGCGCTCGGCTTCTTCGAAGCCGCCTTCTTGGTCGACTTCGTCGACTTGCTGGCCGACTCCGTCGGCTTGTCGGCCTTCGGCCGAAGGCGGCCATCCGTCTTCGACGGATCCCAACCCCGATCTCGGCAAGCCGAGATCGCCTGGTAGAACTTGCCCTCATCGACCATCCTCTGGATGGTCGAGCGGAACTCAGCTCCGCTGAGTTCGGAGAACTCGTCCTTCGACGACTTCGTCGTCTTCTTCGTCGACTTCGTCGACGACTTGCGGGTCGACTTCGTCG